>ENA-UOWJ01000012-UOWJ01000012.1-bioreactor-metagenome-genome-assembly--contig:-NODE-12-length-250045-cov-15.753778_pt1 | contig 250045 bp, 251 predicted proteins | sample MGYA00238156_ERZ761611 | MGnify/ENA primary metagenome ERZ761611 (study PRJEB28900, sample SAMN06268034) | bioreactor metagenome | isolation source: Joint BioEnergy Institute, California, USA...
GGAACCCACCGAAGCGACTCAGGGGCGGCTCAATGCCGCTCCTGAGCGCCGTAGGTATCTCCGGCCTTCAGGCCGGGGAGGATGTCAAGAACCAGGAGTATTACGCCAAGGCAGACGTGTGGCCGCGCAACCCCGAGGGTGAAATCTTCGTCATGCTGATGATCGAAGACCTCGAGGGCATCGCCAACCTGCGCGACATCCTGAAGGAAGTTCCCGGCATCAGTGCCGTCATGATCGGCGAGGGCGACCTCTCCCAGGAGCTGGGCATTCCCCGCCAATACGAGCACCCGGAGCTGCTGTCGGCCATGGCGCAGATCCGTTCTATCTGCCAGGAGTTCAACGTCCCCGTCGCCCATCCGCACGTCACGACCGAGAATGTCGAGCGCGTTTACGACGAAGGCTACCGGATCCTGGTGTGCGGCCCCAGCCGCACGTATCCGGCGCTCGACAAAGTCCGGCAACTCGCCGGCGCTTGAGCGCGGCATTTCAGGGAGACGATATGGACTTAGGAATCAAAGGCCGCAAGGCCTTCCTCATGGCTTCGTCCAGCGGATTGGGCCTGGCCTGCGCCAAGGCGCTGGCCGCCGAGGGGGTAGACGTTTGGCTGAACGCCCGTAACGCCGAACGGCTAGAGGCGGCCGCCGAGGAGGTGCGCAAGGTTGCGACCGGACAGGTTTGCACCATTGCCGCGGACCTGACCGTCGAGGCGGACCGCCAGCGCATTTTCGCGGAGATCCCGGAGGTAGACATCCTGGTGACCAATAATGAAGGGCCGACGCCGGGCAGCCTCGAGAATTGGGATCACGACGCGTGGGTGGGTGCCTTCGAGAAAAACATGATTCCCCACGCCTTGTTCATCCGGAACTACGTGGGCGGCATGCGGGCGCGCAAATTCGGACGCATCGTCAACATAACCTCGGCGATGGTGAAATCGCCGCGCGTCCACCAGTCCCTGTCCGCTGCGGCGCGCACTGCGCTGACGGCCTTCTGCAAAGGCCTCTCGCTCGAAGTGGCGCGGGACAACGTGACCATCAACAACCTGCTCCCCGAGCGCATCGATACGCCGCGCCAGCAATTCATGGCAAAGCGGCTGATGAAGCTGGAAAACATCAGCTATGAAGAAGCCCGGGCGCGCTTTGTCGACAGCATCGCGGCCAAGCGCATGGGAACCCCGGAAGAGCTGGCCAGTGCCTGCGCCTACCTGTGCTCGGCGCATGCCGGCTTTATTTCGGGACAAAACCTGCAGGTCGACGGCGGGTCGTATCACGGCTTGATTTGAGGCGTGGCCATCGGACTGCCGCGGGGTGGTCCTGGCTATCGGTGGGGAGGCAACCAGGAGGGCTGGGACCGGGGATTCCGGGGGACGAGCGGGCGCCGCAGGCCGCCGCGGCTGGTGGATAATCGATAAGATAAGAATCAGTTGCGGGCCATCGTCCCCACTCGATGTCCGTGCGCCCTACGAGGCGAGGAACCCCCCGTGCTACCCCGCGTATTCATTTACATCGACGCCATCGCTCGCGCAGGCTCTATTCGGAAGGCGGCAGAGCAGGTGCATGTCGCCGCCTCCGCGTTGAATCGGCAACTGCTGGACCTCGAACAGGAGCTCGGCGTCGAGCTGTTCGAGCGTTTGCCGCGCGGGATGCGGGCCACTGCCGCAGGCGAGCTGCTGCTGGCCCATATTCGCAAGCAGGAACGCGAGTTCGAGCTGCTGCGATCTCAACTCGATAACCTGCGCGGGCTGCGCCGCGGCCATATCCGCATCACGGCGCACGAGTCTGCCACCCGCGAGTTGCTGCCTCGTGCAATTTCCGCGTTCCGGACCGAATACCCCGGGGTGTCGTTTACGGTCAACATGGGCACGACGGCGCGCACGTTCGAGGAGCTGCAGAACGATACCGTGGAACTCGGCCTGCTGTTCAACCCGCCTTCAAATGCCCTGCTTACCCGGCTCGTGGAGGTCAAGACGCCCTTGTATGCAGTGGTGGCGTCCGATCATCCGCTGGCAGACCGCAAGTCGTTGCGCCTGAGCGATTGCCTCGCGTACCCGCTCGCGCTAATGAACTCTTCCGCCGCAGGCGGGCGCAACCTCATCGAGGCGCTGGCCCGCCAGTCGGGCCATGTTATCAACCCGGTACTGCAAACCGACAGCTTTGAGCTGATGGGGCAATTCGCCCGGCAGTCAGGGGGGATTTTTTTCCAGCTGGCGGTCGGGGTCGCGGCAGAGGTGGCCCGCGGAGAACTCGTCGCGATTCCGCTCGGCGACCCCATCCTGGCCCGGGGCCGCTTGGTGCTCCTGGCTCGCCGGGGCCGCACCTTGTCGGTGCCGACATTGCGTTTCGTGCACTATTTAGAGGAGCACATGCACGCCTTGGTGTAGCGTACAGGTCACGCTATACCGTTCTGAAAAAGCGAACGCTTTGCACGAAATTTGCTGATTCTCATCCCGCATTTGTATTCCTACGATGATGCTTTGCCGAGCGATCGGTACACTGTCGAGGAGTATGAAAAGTGGAAACCGCTACGTGGCATTTTGAACCCATCGCGGGCGCGCCGTTGGGGGCGGTGGCCCACGGCGTCGACCTGCCGGACGTGGATGATGCCTTCTTCGAAGAATTGCCCAGGCAGCTCGCCCGCCATGGCGTCATCGTTTTCCGCGACCAGCACCTGACTCCTGAAGCGCTGCAAGAGGTAGCCACCCGCCTTGGACCTCTTGAGCCCCTGGTGCTGGATCAGTTCTGCATGCCGGGCCATCCTTTCATCTACATCCTGTCCAACATCGTCGAGAATGGGCGGCCCATCGGATCGTCTACCGACGGCTACGGTTGGCACACCGACCAGGCTTATTACGCGCAGCCGACGGCGTACACCCTGCTCTATGGCGTGGAAGTTCCTCCCGAAGGCGCCGACACCCAGTTCGCGAATACGCGCCTGGCTTACGAGACCTTGCCGCCCGAGAGGCAGTCGGCCCTGCGCAAGCTTTGGACAGAGCACTCCTACATGAAGATGATCATGGACCGGGCCAAGAATCCGGCGTTTGCGGGCAAGGTCCCCCTGCCGACCCCGGAGCAGCAGGCCAAGGCTCCCGATGTCGTTCAGCCTCTTGTTCGCCGCCACCCGGTGGACGCATCGCTCAGCCTCTATCCAGGAGGGCAGACGGTCAAGCGTGTGGTGGGCATCGAAGACGCCGCCGCGGGCGTGGCTTTGGTACAGGAATTGCTTGATTGGTGTACGAACGAGCGCTTCCAGTATCGGCACGTCTGGTCCGCGCACGACTTGGTCATCTGGGACAACCGTTGCACCGTGCATCGCGCCACGCCCTACGACAAGGAACGTTATCGACGCCTCATGTGGCGTGTGAGCGTGAAAGGGGAGCGACCCTTGAGCTCGTGACACCCGCTCCACCGGCAGGGCCGGCGCGGATCCACATTGACTTGCCATCGAGGCCGACATGAAAAATCTGTTTTCTAGTGTATGGACCGTCCTTGCTCCGTCATCGCTGCGCCTCGTGCTGCGCGGTGCCGCGGTTGCTTTCACCGCCGCCCTTGCAGCCGCCTCCGCCATGGCGGCGGACCGCGTTGTCGTGCAGATTGACTGGCTGCCGTCGGGCGACAAGGGGCCGTTCTATGTGGCCTTGCATGAAGGCTTCTACGCGAGCGAAGGGTTGGAGGTGACCCTGCAGACCGGACGAGGCTCTGCCGACGCGCTCACCAAAGTGGCCACCGGAGCAGCCGATATCGCCAGCTCCGGGATCAGCGCGGTGCTGAGCGCCGCTGCGAAGGGACCGATGCCGCTGAAAGTCGTGTACACGGCATACACCGAGTCGCCCGAGTCGTTTTTCGTCATCAAGGGTAGCGGAATCCGCACGCTCAAGGACCTGCAAGGCCGGCCCGTGGCCGCCACCGCCTTGTCCACTTCGCGCGTCCTGATGCCGCTGGTGTTGGAGCGCAATGGCGTGTCGGTGGATCAGCTGAAGCTGCAGCTGGTCGACGCCAATGTCCTCATGCCCATGTTGGTTTCGGGCCGGGTAGATGCCATTTCGAGTTTCCGCACCCAGGTTCCCCTCGCCAACTCGCTGCTCCAGCCCCGCGGCAAAGAAGTCGAGGTGCTTCCGTGGTCCATGTTCGGCTTGGAGACCTACGGCATGGTGCTCGCGGCCTCGGATGCCATGATCAAGGAGCGTCCGGATGTGCTGAGGCGCTTCTTGCGGGCGTTTCACAAGGCGATGCTTCTTTCGCTGAAGGATCCGGCCGTGACGGGGCGGGCCTTGAAGAAATCGGCCCCGGAAATCGACCCGCAGGTCGCCGAAGCGCAGTTCCGCGCCTCGATTCCCTTGATTGACAATGCCACCAGTCGACGGGACGGCATCGGGACCATCGAACCCGACCTGCTGAAGAAAAGCTGGGGGTGGGTGGCCGCGTCGGAACGCTATCCGCTGGACAAACTCGACCCGGAGCGAATGGTTGCGCGACTCAATTGGGCGGATAACTGAAAATGGATGCTCCGGTTATTGAGCTCCAGCGGGCGGGCAAGGTGTTCGTGTCGAGCGACGGCGCCAAGACGACGGCGCTCGATGGCATCGACCTCGCGATAGGCAGGCATGAGTTCGTTGCACTCATCGGGCCCTCGGGGTGCGGCAAATCGACGCTGCTGCGGCTGGTGGCAGGACTGCTCCCGGTCACGTCTGGCCAGGTGAGCATCTATCGCCAGCCGGTCACTGAGCCCCGGGACGAGATTGGCATCGTATTCCAGCGCCCGACCTTGCTGCCCTGGCTGAGCGTATTGGACAACGTGGCATTTCCGGTCAAGCTCAAGACGGGACGCGTCGATGCCGGCACGCGCGAACGCGCCCGCGAGCTGGTTAGGATGGTGGGCCTGGCCGAATTCGAAGATCGCCTGCCGGAAGAGTTGTCGGGGGGCATGCAGCAGCGGGTCGGCATCGCGCGATCGCTGCTGCACGATCCAGACATTCTGCTCATGGACGAGCCGTTTTCCGCGCTGGACGCCCTGACCCGGGACGAAATGAGCCTGGAGCTGCTGCGGATACTACGCGATTCGCCCAAGACCGTGGTGTTCGTCACCCACTCCATCCCGGAAGCGCTCTTGCTCGCAGACAAGATCGTGGTCATGCAGTCGCGTCCCGGTCGCGTCCGGGAAGTCATCGCGGTGCCGTTCCCGAGGCCCCGCTCGCTCGATACGCTCATGGATCCCCGGTTCAATAGGATGGCCAATGACATCCGCGCGCAGGTGTTCACTCGAAGGACGGGAACTTAGATCATGTCTGTGCTGCTCACGTTCACCGATCGTTATGCGCCGCTGATTACCGCCATCGGGCTGGTCATCGTCTGGGAGTTTGCCTGCCGCGTGCTGTCTGTGCCGGCGTACGTTTTTCCTTCCCCGTCGGAAATCGTCCAAGCGGCGAGCGTGTTTACGGGTGCCCAGCTGTTCAATCACTTCCGAAGCACCGTGGAGGTGGTGATCGTCGGGTTTCTCGCATCGATCGCGATCAGTTTCCCTGTTGCGGTGATCATCACGCATTCTCCGCTGTTGTCGCGCACGGTGGTGCCCATCCTCGTGGTGATCCATTCCACTCCGATCGTGGCCGTTGCGCCCATCATCGTGGTGGCGCTGGGCGCGGGGGTACTGCCACGCGTGGTGATCACTTGCCTGATTACCTTCTTCCCTTTGGTCATTTCCCTCGTGACGGGGCTCAGGTCGACGCCGTCGGAGATCCTCGAGCTATCCCGGTCGCTGCGGGCGTCCCGCAACCGGGAGTTGTGGTTTATTCGCATGCCGTTTGCCGTGCCCTATATCTTCAGCGCATTGAAGGTATGCATCACGCTGGCCGTGATCGGGGCAGTCGTAGGCGAGTTTGTCACTGCAGAGAGCGGCTTGGGCTATCTCATCCTGTTCTCGACATCGATGATGAAGATGCCGCAGTCCTTTGTTGCGCTCGTCATCCTCGTGGTACTCAGCCTAGCGCTCTACCAACTGATCGAACTGGTGGAAAAGCGATGGTTCGCGTGGAGTTTGCCCAAGCGGGAAACGGCCTGACCGCCGGGGGCAGGCTCGAGCTCCCCTCGCAGGAAAGCCGGCACGAAGGTTCGGGCGTACGGCGGAAGGGTAGGCTGATGGGCGGTGCGTTCAATGTCGTCGCCGGGCCAATACGTCGTCCCTCGGCCCGGCATCCACCACTTTCCCGGCCTCCATTACGACGATGGTATCGAACCGCGGTAGGAGGCTGGGGCGATGTACCGATGCAATGATGCAGGCCGACGGAAACGCGGCGAAGATGCGGTCGAACACCTGGCCCTCGGCCTGCGGGTCGAGCGCGCTGGTGGGCTCGTCCAGCAGGAGCAGCGAGCTGCCGCGCGCCGCCAGGGCGCCCCGGGCCAAGGCCAGGCGCTGCCGTTGGCCGCCGGAGAGGTTGCCGCCGCGTTCATTCAAGGGGCTGGATAAGCCTTCCGGGAGTCGTTCCAGCACTTCGTCGAAGACGCCCGCATGGACGGCGGCAACAAGGGCTGCCGGGTCGGCCGGCTCGCCAAACGTCAGGTTTTCCTCCACGCTGGCTTCGAACACCTCGGCTTCTTGAGGGATGAGGGTCGCCAGGGTGCGAAGGTCAGACCAGGACGTCATCGCGCCGTCTTTGAGCAATGTCCCTTCTTGCGGCGAGTAGAGGCCGGCGAGTAGGCGTAGCAGGGTGCTCTTGCCGCCACCGCTCGGGCCGATCAGGGCAACCCGGGTACCCCGGTGCAAGGCGAGGTCGATGCCGTGCAGGCCGCCCCGCGCATCGTCGCCGTAGCGCCATACGGCGCCCCGCAGTTCCAGCGTTTGCCATGGCGCATCGGGCACGACCGCGGGCACGGGTGCGTCCGGGTCGCCCGGGGCTTCCCAGATAGGCTCGGCGCTGCCGTAATCGGTGTGCATGCGCGCGAAGCTCTGGAAGTTGGTGGCCATCGCGCCGACCACGGTGGCCGCTTGCTGCGCATACTGGTAGATCATGAACACCGTGCCCAGCATCACGGCTTGGCCGGGTTGGCGCGATTGCAGCACGTAGACGACCACCAGTATCCAGGTGAGGCCCATGCCGAGGATGTCCACCGTGAACCATTTTCCTTCCGTCACCATGACGGCCCGTCGCAACGGCGCCATGACCGCCTCCATGCGGCGGCCGAGCACCTTGCGGGAGGCAGCCTGCAAGCGCAGGCCGATCACCGTCCCGGCGTTGCCGACGAAATCGAGCAGGGCCGCTGCATAGCGGCGTTCCGCGTCGTTCTCGGCGCGGGCCAGCTGCATCAGCGCGCGGTCGAAGCGCATGATGATGAGCGCGATGACGACATAGCCGGTGATGGCGATGACGCCGCTGGTGGTCGAGAGCAGTGCCAGGGCCACCAGCGGGCCGACGAAATTGAACGCGCTCTGCAAATAGCCGAACTGGTTTTGCGCGAAGTCGGAGAGCGCCCGGCTCGACTGGACGACCCGATGCTGGAGTTCCCCGGAATGTCGCCCATCGCGCCAGGCGAGCGGGGCGGCGGCAATGCGCGCATAGAGCTGGTCGGAGAGCCGCTCGCGGACGCGTACGCCCACGTTGCGTTCCAGGATGCGGCCTGGCCCGTGAAGCAGCCACGACAGCAGATAAACGCCGACGAGGTAGGCGATCCAGCGGCCGGCGGTCGCCATGTCGCCATGCTGGAGCGCGTTGATGGCGTGGGATGCCAGCCACGGCATGGTCAGGCGCAGCAGCTGCGCCGCCGACAGCAGGCCCGCAGCGCCGAGCATGTGGGCGCGCACCCCGGCCGCATGGCGCCACAGGGCGCGATAGAGGTCGCGGGCAGCCGTGCCTAGGCCGACGGCAGGAGAGGCAGGAGTAGAAGTGGATGTCGTCACGGCGAGAAGGGGTTTTCTTGTGGGCGCGGGTGCCTTCCGGGCTCCGTCGCGCCGTCCGGTGTGCGGCGCAACAAGATGGGAATCGTACCTGAGCCGCGGAGCCCGGGGCGCAGCCAAGAGGGCGTGCCGGCGACCGTTTTGTTGCTTTAGAACCCCGCAATCGAAGCACCTGACCTTGTTAGTAGTTTCTTTTATATTTTCGCATCTAGAAAAAAGGATCTTCTTACTTGAGGCCGGAAACGCCTAAAAAAAGCAAGGCTATTTCCGCACGCCTGGAAGATACTATCGGTCGAATTCATATCTGCATCACCACTATCTCAGGAGCGGCTCATGGGGCGGCAAGACGACAACAAAGCGAAAGTGGCGATCATCGGCTCGGGCAATATCGGCACGGACCTGATGATCAAGATCCTGCGGCATGGCAAGTACCTGCAAATGGGCGCCATGGTCGGGATCGATCCCAATTCCGATGGCTTGGCGAGGGCCCAGCGACTGGGCGTGCCCATCACGGCGGAAGGCATTGACGGCCTGCTGGCCATGCCCAATTTCGACGAAATCCGGATCGCCTTCGATGCGACCTCGGCCGGCGCCCACAAGCGTCACAACGAGCTGCTGCAAGCCAAGGGCGTACAGGTGATCGACCTGACGCCGGCGGCCATCGGGCCTTACGTCATCCCGGCCATCAACATCGACGAGCACCTGGATTCGCCCAACATCAATATGGTGACCTGCGGCGGCCAGGCGACGATTCCCATCGTCAAGGCCGTCTCGCGCGTGGCGAAGGTGCACTATGGCGAAATCATCGCGTCCATCGCCAGCAAGTCGGCCGGGCCGGGCACGCGCGCCAACATCGACGAGTTCACCGAAACCACCTCCAAGGCGATCGAAGTGATCGGCGGCGCGGCGCGCGGCAAGGCCATCATCATCCTCAACCCGGCCGAGCCGCCCCTCATCATGCGCGACACGGTCTACACCCTTTCCGACATGGCTGACACCAAGGCCATCGAGGACAGCATTGCCGAAATGGTGGCCACGGTCCAGAGCTACGTGCCTGGCTATCGCCTCAAGCAACGCGTGCAATTCGACGAAATTTCCCCGAACGCGCCGCTGAACGTGCCGGGCCTGGGCAAGCTGTCGGGCCTGAAGACCTCCGTATTCCTGGAGGTGGAGGGCGCCGCCCACTACCTGCCCGCCTATGCCGGCAACCTGGACATCATGACCTCGGCCGCCCTGGCGTGCGCCGAACGTTTCGCCCAGACCCACCTGATGGCCGCCGCCTAAGGATCGCATCATGAGCAACAAGAAACTCTATATTTCCGACGTGACGCTGCGCGACGGCAGCCACGCCATCCGTCACCAGTACAGCATCCAGAACGTCCGCGAGATCGCCAAGGCGCTCGACGAAGCCCGCGTAGACAGCATCGAGGTCGCCCACGGCGACGGCCTGTCTGGCTCGAGCTTCAACTACGGCTTCGGCGCCCACACCGACCTCGAGTGGATCGAAGCGGTGGCCGACACCGTCAAGCACGCCAAGGTGGCGACCCTGCTGCTGCCCGGCGTGGGAACCGTGCACGACCTGCGCAACGCCTATGACGCCGGCGCCCGCGTCGTGCGCGTGGCCACCCACTGCACCGAGGCCGACGTCTCCAAGCAACATATCGAGTACGCCCGCAACCTCGGCATGGATGCCGTGGGCTTCCTGATGATGAGCCACATGAACACGCCGCAGAAGCTGGCCGAACAGGCCAAGCTGATGGAGAGCTACGGCGCTACCTGCGTGTACGTGGTGGACTCCGGCGGCGCGCTCAACATGAACGACGTGCGGGATCGTTTCCGCGCCTTCAAGGACGTGCTCAAGCCCGAGACCCAGACCGGCATCCACGCCCACCACAACCTGAGCCTGGGCGTGGCCAACTCCATCGTGGCGGTGGAAGAGGGCTGCGACCGCATCGACGCCAGCCTGGCCGGTATGGGTGCGGGTGCGGGCAACGCCCCGCTGGAAGTGTTCATCGCCGCGGCCGACCGCATGGGCTGGAACCACGGCTGCGACCTGTACAAGCTAATGGACGCTGCGGACGACATCGTGCGTCCGCTGCAAGACCGTCCGGTGCGCGTGGACCGCGAGACGCTGGCACTCGGTTATGCCGGCGTGTATTCCAGCTTCCTGCGCCACGCTGAAGCCGCCGCCGCCAAGTATGGCCTCAAGACGGTCGACATCCTGGTCGAGCTGGGACGCCGCAAGATGGTGGGCGGCCAGGAAGACATGATCGTTGACGTCGCGCTCGACCTGACCAAATAAAAGCAGATAGGCGAATCAGCTGTGCACGTGGCGCCGAAAGGCGCATTGACAGCCCGGGACGGGGGACCGTTCCGGGCTTTTTTGTTTTCGCTTTCCGGTGCCGGCCGGGTGCCCGGCTCGGACTCAGATGCCTTGCCCGCCCGAGGGCGCCCCGGGCGCAGGCTCGGACGGCCTCTTCTCCAGTGCCGCGAGCCGCGCCTCGAGCGCCTGGACTTGCGCCTCCAGCGCATCGACCTTGGCGCGGGTGCGCGCCAGTAGCTCGGCCTGGATGTCGAACTCTTCCCGGGTAATCAGGTCCAGCCGGGAGAAGGTTTGCCCGAGGAATCCCTTGACGTTGCGTTCGATATCGGCCGCCGGGCTGCGGGCGATTAGGTCGGAGATGTTTTTCTGCAGGTCTTCGAACCAGTCGGAGCGGTTGATCATGATGCTGTTCCTCTTGAGCGGCTGGCCTCCAGTGTAGACCGGCGGCGCGAAATGCGCCCGCCGTCCGATGTGGTGCGCGAGATGGTGCGCGGCCCGCACATGGTGGCGCCGGCCGCACCAAATTGGTTCGAAACAGTCCCAGGCATGGTGCCCCGATCAGGATTGCAAGCTGGCACGGGAAATGCTCAGTAACAGGTGGAGCCGCTGTTCGTGGCTCTTGGCACAGGTTTTTGTCGATGCCACGACGTACTGGCTGATAACCCCGCTTCGGAACGAACCATGAAAAAGACCTTGCTTGCGACCGCTCTGGCCTTGTGCGCAACCTCGACTGTCCTGGCGGCAGAGCCCGACTTCACCATCACCGGCAACGCTGGCCTGTTCAGCGACTACCGGTTCCGTGGATTCAGCCAAACCAACCTGAAGCCGGCTTTCCAAGGCGGCTTCGACTTTGAACATAAGTCCGGCCTGTACCTGGGCAACTGGAACTCCAACGTCGATAGCGGCCTGTTCAGCGGCGGCAGCCTGGAGATGGATTTCTACGGTGGCTATAAGTTCAATTATGGCGATTTCAATTTCGACGTGGGCGGCCTCTATTACTACTACCCTGGTTCCAAGCTGAACGGCAGCACGATTGACAACTTCGAGCTGTACGGCGCCGTGGGCTGGGGCCCCTTCACGCTGAAGTACTCGCACGGCTTGACCGATTTCTTCGGCACGCCGGACAGCAAGAACAACTACTACCTGGACCTGGGCGCTGACTTCGACCTCGGCAACGGCTGGGGCGCCAACGCCCACGTCGGGTACCAGAAGCTCAAGAACGACCCCTCGGGCTTGGGGCACTACTACGACTACAAGGCCGGCGTCACCAAGGACGTAGACGGCTGGATCTTCGGTCTTTCGCTGGTCTCGACCAGCAAGAAGGACTGGATCGTTACGAACAGGGGCAAGAACGCCGGCCGCTTTGGCGCGGTGCTCAGCGTCAGCAAATCGTTCTAACCCCGGTGGCGGCCCCCGGCCGCCTGCCGGCAAGCCATTTCGTTTCAACAACATGTGGGGTTCGTCATGAAACTCATCACCGCAATCATCAAGCCCTTCAAGCTTGACGAGGTACGCGAAGCCCTCTCCGGCATCGGGGTTCAGGGGATTACCGTCACCGAGATCAAGGGCTTTGGCCGCCAGAAGGGCCACACCGAGCTCTACCGGGGCGCGGAATACGTCGTCGATTTCCTGCCTAAGGTCAAGGTTGAGATCGCGCTCGACGACGATCTCGTGGATCGCGCCATCGAAGCGATCGAGAATTCGGCCCGCACCGGCAAGATCGGCGACGGCAAGATCTTCGTGTTCCCGCTCGAACAAGTCATTCGTATTCGTACTGGGGAAACCGGCAAGGATGCCCTCTGATAGGACGACTCAAAAATGAAAAGAATGCATTCTCTTTCCATGAAGAAGGCACTTGGGGCGGTGCTGGCGCTCGCGCTGGCCTGGTTCGCCGGCCCCGCGCTGGCTGAAGAAGCGCCTGCGCTGGTCGGCGCCGACTTGGCCTGGCTAAGCACCTCGACTATTCTCGTGCTGCTGATGGTGGTGCCGGGCCTGGCGCTGTTCTACGGCGGCCTGGTTCGCAGCAAGAACGTGCTCTCGGTCTTGATGCAGGTCCTGGTCACGTTCTCCCTGATCGTGGTGCTGTGGTTCATCTACGGCTACTCGCTCGCCTTTACGGAAGGCAACGCCTTCTTCGGGGGCCTGGACCGCCTGTTCCTGAAAGGCCTCTTCGATGCCGAGACGGGTGAGTTCCCGCTGTCGGGCACCGTTCCTGAACTCAGCTTCGCCGCGTTCCAAGCGACCTTTGCCGGCATTACCTGCGCGCTGATCGTGGGTGCCTTCGCGGAGCGTGCCCGTTTCTCCGCCGTGCTGCTGTTCATGGTCTTGTGGTTCACCTTCGCCTACATTCCCATCGCGCACATGGTGTGGTTCGGCGGCGACGTGAACGGCTTCCTGTTCGAGCGTGGCGCGCTGGACTTCGCGGGCGGTACCGTGGTGCACATCAACGCCGGCGTTGCGGGCCTGGTGGGCGCTTATGTGATCGGCAAGCGCCTGGGCTTCGGCAAGGAAGCGCTGTCGCCCCACAACCTGCCCATGACCCTGATCGGCGCCTCGCTGCTGTGGGTGGGCTGGTTCGGCTTCAACGCCGGTTCCGCGCTGGCTGCCAACAACATCGCCTCGCTGGCCTTCATGAACACGCTGGTTGCGACCGCTGCCGCGGTGCTGGGCTGGGTGGCCACCGAATGGGCCGTCAAGGGCCGTCCCTCCATGCTGGGTGCTGCGTCCGGCGCGGTGGCTGGCCTGGTGGGCGTGACCCCGGCTGCAGGCGTGGTCGGTCCTGTGGGCGCGCTGGTCATCGGTCTGGCTGCCGGCGTGATCTGCGTCTGGGGCGTGAATGGCCTGAAGCGCATGCTCAAGGCGGATGACTCCCTGGACGTGTTCGGCGTCCACGGCGTGGGCGGTATCGTCGGCGCGCTGCTGACCGGTATCTTCAACGCCAAAGTGCTGGGCGGCCCGGGCGTCGACGGCATGACCATCATGGGCCAACTGTGGGTCCAGATCGAAGCCGTGGTCATCACCATCGTTTGGACCACGATCGTCGCCCTGATCGCGTACAAAATCGCCGATGCCCTGCTTGGCCTGCGCGTCTCCGAAGAGGACGAGCGCGAGGGCCTGGACATCACGACCCACGGCGAAAGCGCGTATCACTCGTAACTCGGCCTTGCATCGCCTTCTCGGGGGCGATGACGAGAACCGCCGCACCTCTCTTGGGGTGCGGCGGTTTTTCTTTGCGCGTGGCCGGCGACACGGGTGCGGGCGCTGCAGGGCGAGCTACGCGAGGCTGTATACCTACCCTGGCGTTTTCCCTAGTGCCGCGGCGCAGCTCTTGTTAATGTCGAGCTATTCTGTATACAGTTTGTATCCAGAATAATTTCCCTAGCCACCTAGACGGAGACATGATTCGCTTTTGCCGTTCTGCCGGACGCCCAGGGTGTCTTGCACGCGCCGCTTCGCCGGCCCGCCGGAATTTTCCAGAGGTGGCCCCATGACCGAGCGTACCCCAACAGTCGTTCGCGTTGAAAGTAACAAGACCAAGTCGGGCGGAGCGCAGACGATCGCGGCGGAGCTGGGCTTGCGCGAACTCATCCTCTCGGGCGAGCTCACGCCCGGCGCGCGGCTGTCCGAACCTAGCGTGGCCGAGCGGCTCGGCATTTCCCGCACGCCCATACGCGCTGCGATGGCGAGACTGGAAGACGAAGGGCTGCTGGAGCTCATTCCTTCGGGGGGCTATGCGGTCAAGGCGTTCACGGAGGCGGACATCCGCGATTCCATCGAGGTGCGCGGGACCATGGAAGGCCTGGCCGCGCGCATGGCCGCCGAGCGGGGCGTGTCTTCCACCGATCTCGACGCGATGCGCGATTGTCTGAACGACATCGACAAGGCCCTCAAGGGGCGGGACAAGGGCGTGGCCGACCTGTCGCGCTACATCGAGCTCAACGATCGCTTTCACCGCATGCTGCATTGCCTGCCGGGCAGTCCTGTCTTGGAGCGGCAAATTGCGCGCGCAACCAATCTACCCTTCGCTTCGCCCAACGGCTTTCTGCAGGCGCAGGCCGAAGACGAGACGGCCTGGGTGAGCCTGACGGTCGCACAGGACCAGCACTGGATGGTGTTGACCGCCATAGAGAATCGAGAGGGCGCGCGCGCCGAGGCCATCATGCGGGAGCACGCACGCATCGCCTTCCGCAACATGCAGTTGGTGCTGCGCAATCAGCACATGTTCGAGCAACTGCCCGGGGCGCGGCTGATACGCCGGCGCATGCCGCGGTGAGCGCGAGTTCCGGGCTGTTTTTTTTCGGAGTGGCTGCTAACGATCAAGCATGACCCATGGCGGCGGGTTGGCCGCTAAAGAAGGACGACACTGAAGTGATCAGTGAGATGGCAAGGAGACACGCATGAACAAGAAACGCTATTTGCTCAAAATGACGGTCGCGATGGTGCTGGCGGGTGCTTCGGCGCTGCCGGTGCAGGCGCAGGACGTCGTGAAGATCGGGCTCATCCTGCCCATGACCGGCCCCTTCGCCTCGACGGGCCGGCAGGTCGAAGCCGCGGCGCGGTTGTATATGGCCCAGCATGGCACGACGGTCGCGGGCAAGAAAATCGAACTCATCGTCAAGGACGACACCAACGTCGCCGACATGACCAAGCGCTTGGCGCAAGAGCTGGTCGTCAACGACAAGGTGGCCGTGCTGGCGGGATTCGGCCTGACGCCGCTGGCATTGTCGACGGCCCCCATCGCTACCCAGGCGAAGGTGCCCATGGTGGTGATGGCCGCCGCGACGGCGATGATCACGGAACAGTCGCCGTACATCGTGCGTTCGGGCTTCACCCTGCCCCAGGTCACCCTGGGCATCGGCAAGTGGGCACCGCAGAATGGCATCAAACGCGTCGTAACCCTGGTGTCCGACTACGGCCCGGGCATCGATGCCCAGAACTCCTTCAAGAAAGTGTTCACGGAAAGCGGCGGCGAGGTCGTGCAAGAGTTGCGCGTACCCGTGCGCAACCCCGATTTCGCGCCCTTCCTGCAACGGGTGCGCGACGCCAAGCCCGATGCCGTGTTCGTGTTCGTTCCCTCGGGTGTGGGTTCCGTGTTCATGAAGCAATTCGCCGAGCGCGGCCTCGACAAGGCGGGGATCAAACTCATCGGCACGGGCGACGTGACCGACGACGACATCCTCAACGACATGGGCAACGTGGCGCTGGGCGTCGTGACCTCCATGCACTACAGCGCGGCGCTCGACAACCCGGCCAACAAGAGCTATGTCGCCGGCATGGCCAAGGCCAACAACGGCCTGCGCCCCAATTTCCACAGCGTAGGTGGCTACGACGGCATGCACCTCATCTATAAGGCGCTGGAGGCGACCAAGGGCGACACCAACGGCGACAAGTTGGTGGCTGCGATGAAGGGGCTGAAGTGGGATAGCCCGCGCGGCCCGGTCATGCTCGATCCGGAAACGCGCGAAATGGTGCAGAACGTCTACATCACCAAGGTCGAGCGCGTGAACGGCGGGCTCTATAACGTGCCCTTCGATAAGATCGAGGCCGTCAAGGACCCCGCGAAGATCAAGTAGTCGTCCGCTTGCCCGCGCGCCGATGCGCTGCCTTGCGGCCGCCCCGATGCGGGCCGCAAGGCAGGCGTCTCTGGCGGCCCTCAGGCGGGCGGGAGCGTTCAGGGAGAGCTTTCCTTGTTGACCATTCTGTTTGACGGTATCGCATACGGTATGCTGTTGTTCGTGCTGGCCTGCGGGCTGGCCGTCACGCTGGGGTTGATGAACTTCATCAATCTTGCGCACGGCGCTTTTGCCATGGCGGGGGGCTATGTCACGGTGCTGGCCATGTCGCGCCTCAACGTGCCGTTCCTGCTTTGCCTGCCTTTGGCATTCGTGGTTTCCGCGTTGTTGGGCGCCATCCTCGAGCGCACGCTGTATAAACGCGTGTACGGCCAATCGCACCTGAACCAGGTGCTGTTTTCCATCGGGCTCACCTTCATGGCGACGGCGGCCGTCGATTACTTCATGGGGTCGCAGCAGCAGTTCCTGCAGTTACCCGAATGGCTAACGGGGCGGTCCGAAATCGCCGGCATAGGGGTCGGGCATTACCGGCTCTTCGTCATCGTCATCTGCCTGGTGCTGGTGGTGGCCTTGCAGCTGATCCTGAGCAAGACCCGTTTCGGCAGCCGCCTGCGTGCCGCAGTGGATGATCCCCGCGCGGCCAGCGGCTTGGGGATCAACATCAACCTGGTTTTCCTGTCGACCTTCGCCTTCGGTTCCGGGCTTGCCGGCTTGGGCGGTGCGCTCGGTGCCGACCTGCTCGGGCTCGACCCCACCTTTCCGCTGAAGTTCATGATTTATTTCCTGGTCGTAGTCGCCGTGGGTGGCACGACCACCATTACCGGGCCTTTGTTGGCCTCGCTGCTGCTGGGCATCGCCGACGTTGCCGGCAAGTACTACATCCCGACCTTGGGAGCCTTCATTATTTATTGCGTCATGATCATCACCTTGATGCTGCGCCCGCAAGGGCTGTTCGCCAGGGCAGGGGGTAAGTGAAAATGGCCGTTGCGACGCAAATCCCCCGGCAGGAAGCGGCAGCGGCGCCCTCGGCGATACGCGCGTTGGGCGCACGGTGGTCGCGCATCCGTTGGTTCGAAATCGTTTTCTGGGTGGTGGCGATCGGCGCCGCCTTCGTCTTGCCCCGCGGCTTCCTGCTCTTGAACGAGTTGGCCATTTTGGCGTTGTTCGCGGTGTCGCTGGACCTGATCTTGGGTTACGCCGGCATCGTGTCGCTGGGGCACGCCGCTTTCTTCGGCCTGGGCGCATATTGTGCAGCCTTGCTCGCCAAGCACTTCGGCATGGATCCTTTGCTGGGGCTCGCGATATCGGCCCTCGTGAGCGCGCTGCTGGGGTTGGTGACCAGCGTGCTGGTCATGCGCGGGTCCGACCTGACTCGGCTGATGGTGACGCTGGGCGTGGCGCTCATACTTTACGAACTCGCCAACAAGCTCGACTGGCTCACCGGCGGCGCCGACGGGCTGACCGGCGTCACCATGGTGCCGCTGTTCGGCCGGTTCGAATTCGACCTGTTCGGTCGCACGGCATACCTGTATTCGATCACCGTGCTGGCCGTCCTCTTCTTCATCGCCCGGTTCATCGTGCATTCGCCCTTTGGCATGTCTTTGCACGTCATCCGCCAGAATCCCTTGCGGGCCGCCATCATGGGCGTGCCGGTGAACCGCCGGCGGGCCGCGGTCTACACGCTCGGGGCGGCGTACGCCGGCGTGGCGGGAGCCCTGCTGGCGCAAACCACCGGATTCGCTTCGCTCGACGTCCTGGATTTCCACCGCTCGGCCGACGTGATGCTGATGCTGGTCATGGGCGGTGCCGGCTATTTGTATGGCGGCATCATCGGTGCCGTGGTCTTCAAATTCATGCAAGACTGGCTGTCCAGCATGACGCCACAGTACTGGCAGTTCTGGATCGGCCTGCTGCTTGTCGTCATCGTCGTCGTGGGCCATGAAAAGCTGGTGCGCCCGTGGACCTGGTTCCGTCGCGGACACGGAGGCAAGCGATGACAACGGTGCTGCAAACCTTCGACCTCACCAAGCGATTCGGTGGCCTGGTCGCGACCGACAAGGTCTCGCTCAAGGTCGAGCGTGGCGCACGGCAAGCCCTCATCGGCCCCAACGGCGCGGGCAAGACCACGCTCATCAATTTGCTCACGGGGGTGATCGCTCCCACTTCGGGCCGCATCGAGCTCGAGGGTGAGGACATCACGGGCCTGCCTGTCCATGCGCGGGCGTCGAAAGGCCTGGTCCGGACGTTCCAGATCAATCAGCTGTTCGCCGAAATGACGCCGGCCGAAGCCATGGCGGTGGCGATTGCCGAGCGGGAAGGGCAGGGCTGGCGCTTCTTGCGGCCGCTCGGGCGTCGCGGCGAAATCATGGACGAATGCGCGGCAGTGCTCGAACAATGCAACCTGCTCGATGTGATGGACCGCAAGACGGCAGTCTTGCCTTACGGCAAGCAGCGCCTGCTGGAAATCGCCCTGGCGCTTGCAGCCAAGCCGCGCGTTCTCCTGCTGGACGAGCCCGTGGCCGGCGTGCCCGATGGGGAGCGGCGCGAGATTCTCCAGACCGTCGGCGCCTTGCCCGATGACGTCACCATTCTGTTGATCGAGCACGACATGGACCTGGTTTTCAGCTTTGCCGACCGCATTTCGGTGCTGGTCAATGGCGGGCTCTTCGTGGAGGGGCCCAATGCCGAAATTGCGCGCGACCCACGCGTGAAGGCTGTGTACCTCGGCGAAGAAGCGGTGGGAGGGGCGCATGCCTGAGCTGTTGAAACTCGAGGGCATCGTCGCCGGATATGGCGAAGCCAAGGTGCTGGCGGGCATCGACCTCGCCTTGGACGAAGGGCGCGCCCTCGCGCTGTTGGGGCGCAATGGCACTGGCAAGACGACCCTCATCAACACCATCGTCGGGCATACCCGCCGCTTTGCGGGCCGCATCACGCTCGGCGGCAGGGACCTGACCACGCTGCGTCCCGACCAGCGCGCCGCGGCGGGCATCGGCTGGGTCCCGCAGGAGCGAAACATTTTCAAGTCGCTCACGGTGGAGGAGAATCTGACGGCGGTGGCCCTGCCCGGTCCCTGGCATCTGCAGCGCGTCTACGACATGTTTCCCCGGTTGCGGGAGCGCAGGGCCAACATGGGGAATCAGCTCTCCGGCGGAGAGCAGCAAATGCTGGCCATCGGCCGGGCGCTGATGTTGAATCCGCGGGTGCTGCTGCTGGACGAGCCGCTGGAAGGCCTGGCGCCCATCATCGTCCAGGAGTTGATGAACGTCTTGCAGCGCATCATCCGCGACGAAGGCATGTCGGCCATCCTCGTCGAGCAGAATGCGCGCAAGGCGCTCGGCATCACCCACGACGCCATCGTGCTGGAGCGGGGAAGCGTCGTGCACCGCAGCCCTGCCCGGGACCTGCTGGCCGACGGTCCGACGCTCGACCGCCTGTTGGGGGTGGCCAAGCACTGACGCCATGACCGACGCCACGACGTTATTCGCCCGTCTGCGGCCGCGCCTGCACGCGATCGCCTATCGGATGCTAGGCACCGTGGCAGACGCGGAAGATGTGGTCCAGGAGGCGTGGTTGAGGTGGAATGAGGTCGATCGGCCCGCGCTGGACAGTCCCGAGGCCTGGTTGGTAACGGTGGCGACCCGCCTGTCCATCGATCGCCTGCGCAAGCTCAAGGCCCAGCGCGAGAGTTACGTCGGCGTGTGGTTGCCCGAGCCCATCCTGACCGAATCGCCCGAGACGCCGGAGGAGATCCGCGAGCGGCGCGACGACGTCTCCCTGGCGTTCCTCATGCTGCTGGAACGCCTTTCTCCCGATGCCCGCGCGGCCTTCTTGATGCGCGAGGTATTCGACGCGGATTATGGGGAAGTCGCCCGCATCCTCGGGAAGACCGAAGCGGCCTGCCGTCAGCTCGTGCGCCGCGCGAAGCAACAGCTGCGGGAAGCGCGGCCGCGGCGGGCCGTGCCGCAGGAGATCCATCGGCGGCTCCTGGGCGCATTCGCAGATGCCATGCGGCGAGGAGATTTCCACGAGCTGCGCGCCTTGCTCAGCGAAGATGCCGAGCTGATCGGTGACGGCGGCGGCAGGGTGCCGGCTTTCGCTCGCCTGGCGGGCGGCAAGCGTCTCGCACAACTGTTCTACGCGGTCAAGCGGCGCCATGGCGAGGGCTTGCGGGTGGAGGTCGCGCAGGTCAATGGGGAGTGGGCGCTCCTGCGTTTCATCGACGGCGTGCTGGAGTCGGTCCAGGCCTTCGAGACCGATGGCGAGCGCATCGTCCGCGTGTTCGTGCAGCGCAATCCGGACAAACTGGCGGTCGTCGCTACCGCCTGGGGCAAGCGATAAGGCGGCGCGCCGGGGCCGTGTCACAAAACGGCTACTTCGTTCGTCTTATGGGCATGGACGCGAACATTTTTTCCGGCGGGGCTGCCAGGGCCCTGCCCATGCGTGTCGGCCCACCCGACGCCCTGGCTTCCAATTTCGCTGCGAGCCATGCCGGCGTGCTGGCGTTCATCGCGGTCGCGATGGAAGGCAGTTTCGCCAAGGCGGGCGAGCGCCTGGGCATAGGCCGCTCGGCCGTCAGCCGCTCCGTCAGCAAGCTGGAAACCCAATTGGGCGTGCGGCTTTTCGTGCGCACGACGCGCCGGACCACATTGACTTCCGAAGGCGAACGATTCTACGAAAAGTGCCGCGACGGCGTGGAACGGATTGCGCAGGCGGTCGAGGAAATGCGGGAGCTGCGCGCGGGTCCGCCGTCGGGGCATTTGCGCGTGGTCTGCCCCACCGGGTTCGGGCGTAAGGTCGTCGCGCCCCTGCTGCATGGGTTCCGCGCCGCCCATCCGGCGGTTTCGGTCGAGCTGCTGCTCGACGATAGGCCTGCCGACTTCACTGCAGGCCGCATCGACGTGGCGTTTCGCAATGGACGCATGGAAGACAGCTCGATCATCGCCCGGCAACTGATGCCCATGGCGATGTTCCTGTGCGCCGCGCCCGCCTACGTGGCTGCGCATGGACTGCCGCAGAACCTCGAGGACCTCTCGAACCATCGTTGCGTGGGCTTGAGATTGCCATCCGGACACGCATGCGAATGGGAATTCAAGGTCGACGGCGGGGTCCGCAGGTTGGCACCGCGCGCCATGCTGTCCTTCAACGACGAAGACCTCGTCTTGCAGGCGGTGCTTGCCGGGGAAGGCATCGCGCAGCTGGCGGGTTACCAGGTGGACGAGCACTTGCGCACGGGTGCGTTGGTGGCATGTTTGTCGCAGCATGCACCCGCGGACCGCGGGCATTACCTTTGCTATCCGAGCCGCCAGCATTTGCCGGGACGCATACGTGCGTTCGTCGACTACATGATCGAGCACATGGGCGCGCGTGGGCGGCCGCGACGGGATGGCCCGCGCTTGCATTTACCGTCTTGCGGACAGTCGGCAGATGCCTGGCCGCGCGCCGGGGCTACCTGGGGCGCCAGGGCTGCCTGACAGCGCGGTCACGCGAGCCCGGCCTTGTCGAGGCCGTAAGCCTTGTCCGCCGTGCCGTGCAGGGTACGAAAGCCCACGTTTAGCCGGTTCCAGGCATTGATGACCATGATCGCGAAGCTCAGGTCGGTGATTTCTTTTTCCGAGAAGTGCTCCCGCACGTGCTCGTAGATTTCGTCGGGTACGCCCTCCGCGGGCAGGCGCGTCAGGACTTCGGTCCAGGCCAGCGCTGCGCGTTCACGCGGGGAGAACAGCGTGGACTCGCGCCAGACCGCGACGTGGTGCAGCCGCAACTCGCGCTCGCCATGGATCTTGGCTTCCTTGACGTGCATGTCCAGGCAGAAGCCGCAGCCGTTCATCTGCGACGCGCGGATGTCTACCAAGCAAAGCGTGGAGCGCTCGATGGAACAGGTTTTCAAGAAAGCGCTGAGATCGACGAGTTTCTTGAACAATTCGGGCGATTGCTCGAAGGCATTGATGCGTTGGGTCATGCGATTGCCTCATTCGGAAAAGGTCTGTCCGGAACCTCCGGAAGATCGGGAGCCGCATGGCGGCTGACGATGGGACCATCCTAGGCTCAGGGCACGCTTGGCGGTAGATACCCGAGAGTGAACAGCGTGTTGCGTGGGAGGAAGCAATGCCGGGATGGGAGTATCTGGAAAAGCCAAAAAAATCGCGGCGCTTGGCACGCCGCGATTCATCTTCATTTCCAGGCTACATGGCTTCAGGGGGAGCGTTGTCGGGCCGGTTGGCGCGCGGCGATTCAAACGGAACGAAGAGAGGCTCCGAAGCAGGGATCAGCTCCTTGGCCCGGGCATTCATGGCATCAGGACTCAGGTCGGGCCAGATGCCGGTGTTGATTCGCGACAGTAGGGCGTCGACGGCGGCAGCGGACTCGGAGGGATCGAATGAGCAATGTCCCGGCCGGTCCACTACCGTGGTTCGGTAGAGGGCGGTGTTCCCGCCATTAGCCTCCATTTTTTGTACATAAGCATCCATGATGGTGGGCGGCACAAGACTGTCTCCGGTAGTGTGGAACCGCAACACAGGAATCGTCGGTGTTCCATGCACGGTCCTTCCCGGTGCAGCCCAGAATGCGATTGCCTCAGGATCTGCTTCGATGCGTTCGGCGGTTGCCAGCTTGTCGAGATCTTCTTTCATATCGAGGCCGGCATCTGCGTACAAGGCCTGCACGAGCGCGCCCAGCATGGGTTCCGCGTTACCAAGGAAGTCTTCGTAATGGATTCCCTTGTTCCAAGAAAGTTGTCTTGGCACCGGGGAGCCGCCCGCGTGTTCGGACATAAATCGGGATTGTCCGCCTGGTTGACCGGCGTTGAAAAGGACGGTCTCGAAAATCGCCTCTTGTAGTGCCGCCTTATCTTCGGGGGCTGGCTTCGGAACGGAGGTGGTTCCCCACGCCGGCCATTGGCCTATGGCTGCTGCCAATGCAATTCGAGCCCGGCCTTCAGGCGTCTCTTGTGCGGCACTGAGCGCTTCTTTCCATTTCGCGGATTGTTCGCTCACGGTATCGAGATCATCAAAGCCTACGATTTTCAATTCAGGTGCAATCAGGGTTTTTAGGACGAACCACCCATCCATCATCATGTTCATTAACGGGACTTGCTCATGCGCACAGCCGGCCACCACGCCGTCGACGCGATCCCCAAAGCGTTCGGCGATATTGAGGGCGTCAAACCCGCCGCCGGAGTGCCCGTACTGCACGACGGTCTTCGGTTTGCCGTACCGTTCCGCGAACATGTCGACGAGTTGCATCAGTTCATCTTGCTCCCTCGCGGGGTCGTAGTTGTATGTCCTCTGGGGGTTGCGCGCCGTCCCCGAGAGCCCATAACCATTCATGAGCCAATAGCAGCTTCGGGCACTGTCTTTGGCGCCCACGTAGTCCAGGTCGTTGATGAGTACGCCGTTCCACTTGGTGGGGCGCCGCATGTTCCACGGTGTTCCGCTGGCGAAGGTGCCTTCCGTTTCAGCGAACGTAACGGTACCGTCGCAACCGGCGATTTCCTCTTCTTGCGCCGGGGGGCCGTCATTGTCACTGCCGCACGCTGCGAGGAGCCCCATCGCCAATGCGCTGGCAGCAAGAGAAACTCTCTTTCGCGAACGAAGCAGGCCATAAGCACGCGGACGCTGTTGGGGTTTGGGCATGGTCGTCTCCTCGACATGTTTTGGGGATGTGGTCCTTGGCTATTCGTTCGCCATAGCGTTCGGACTCTGCTTAGCCGCCAAAATAATTAGAGCGCTAAGTATCGAGGATCCTATAGTTGCCCAGGGGTCGCGAGCAACGAAGCAAAGATAAGAAACGTAAGGGCTTGTGTGCGCATGGGACGAGATGCTAGCCGCGGGTGCCCGGGGTGCTGAACGCGCCGGTGAAGCGGTCATCCCCGTTTCATTTTGTTGCCTTGTCTTGACTGCAGAACCGTTGCAAAGGCACGGCCTCGCAAGGCTTAGTCGTCGCAGGCTACTGTCAGAAAAGGAGCGAGGGACAACCCATTGCCCGGAACGTCCGAATGCCTTAAAAGCGATCCATGCATGTGCTTTGGACTTACCTCACTCCCCACCGCACCCTGGCTTGCGTTGCGCTGTTGCTGGCCGGTGCTTCTCAAATCCTGGCGCTCGTCGACCCGATCATCTTCGGCCGGATCATCGACGAATATGCCCTCAACCGGGCCGGGAAGACCGAGCGGGAACTCGTGACCGGCGTCATGGCCCTGCTTGGGCTGGCGGTGCTGGTCGCCGTTCTTTCGCGCCTGGCCCGGGCGATCCAGGAGTACCTCACCCGCTTGGTGGTGCAGAAGCTGGGTACGCAGCTGTTCAATGACGGCTTGCGCCAGGTGTTGCGCCTGCGGTTCCAGGAGTTTGAAGATTTGCGCAGCGGCGAGGTCCTCTCTTTGCTCCAGAAGGTCCGGGCGGACAGCGAACGGTTCATCAATACCTTCATCAACACGGTTTTCGCGGCCGCGGTGGGCGCCGGTTTCCTGACCTGGTACGCCGTGACGAAAAACTGGCTGCTGGTGCCGGTGTTCTTGGTGGGCGTCGTGCTGCTGGGCGGCCTGACGGGGTGGCTCAGCCGGGAGATCAAGGCCCAGCAGCGCTCCATTGTGCGCGAGACCAACCGCAATTCGGGCTTCATCACCGAATCGCTGCGCAATGTAGAGCTGATCAAGAGTCTTGGCCTGACTTATCCGGAGATACGTAGGCTGCAGGCGCAGACGGAGGCGATCTTTGCCATGGAGATGGAGAAGGTCAAGCGGATAAGGGTGCTGTCGTTCCTCCAGGGGATGACGCTCAGCCTGCTGCGCCTTTCCATATTGTTTGCGCTGTTGTGGCTCATTTTTCGCGACGTGTTGAGCCCGGGTGAGCTGATCGCGATGCAGTTCATTTCCGTGGCGATATTTGCGCCGCTCCAGGAGCTCGGCAACATCATTCTTGCCTACCGCGAAGTGGACGCCTCGTTGGCGAACTTTGCGGCGTTGATGAAAAAGCCGGTCGAGCGCAGGCCTCCCGGCGCGGTGGACGTCGGGCCGGTGAGCGACGTTCGGTTCGACCACGTCAGTTTTCGCCACAAGGGGGCAGCGGATTACGCGCTCGAAGACGTGTCGTTCGAGGCCCGGCTCGGGGATACGATCGCCTTCGTCGGCCCGTCGGGTTCCGGGAAATCGACGTTGGTCAAATTGCTGGTGGGCTTGTATCCGCCCGCCGAAGGCACGGTTTCGTACAACGGCCAACCGACGACTTCGCTGCGCTTTAACCGCGTGCGGCGGCAGATTGGGTTCGTGACGCAGGAGGCTCACATGTTTGCCGGCACGATCCGGGAGAACCTGCGCCTGGTCAAGCCCGACGCCACCGACCAGGAAATGATCGCCGCGATGGAACAGGCATCTTGCGCTTATTTGCTGGAGAAGTCGCCCGACGGGCTGGATACGGCCATAGGCGAGATGGGAATGAAGCTGTCGGGCGGGGAAAAGCAGCGCCTGTCCATCGCGCGCGCCCTGATCCGCCAGCCGCGGCTGCTGATATTCGATGAGGCGACCTCGGCGCTGGATTCCCTCACGGAAGAGCAGATCAACGAAACGGTGCGCCGCATCTGCGCCCGCCGCACGCAGATCACGGTCTTGATCGCGCATCGCTTGTCCACCGTGATGCAGGCCGACGTCATTTTCGTGCTGGAGAAGGGCCGCATCGTAGAGCGCGGCAGCCATGCCGAGCTGCTCGAGCGCAAGGGCCTCTATTACGCCATGTGGAGGCAGCAGATCGGTGAGCGGCCCGGCGTGAAGGCCGAGCCGGCGACGCCTTTACCGGAAGCCGCTGCAGACCTCTAGCGCGGGCGGTCGCCCTGGGGAGTCATGTAGGCGCTGCCATGAATTCGAGGACCTGGCGCCCGAGGTACTCTTCGGCCGTATTGAAATGCGCGACGATCGACGTGTGGTTGTGGCCGGCCAGCCAGACGAACCGCGGCGCGCGCCGCCTCAGGCGGGCCAGGGCGTGGAAGAGTTCCGCGCAGTGCACGTCGATGAGCGGATTCTCGTATTCCGCCACCGCGATCATCGTCGGCGGGACGGCTGGCGTGACGTGGTTCACGGCCGAGCCGTCTTCCATGACCTGCGGATCCTTGCCGTAGTAGGCCTCGACGCGGCTGGCGTTCGGGTTCTCCGGCGTGTTTTCCGCCCGTACGCGCCCGGACACCACGATCAACCCCGCCAAGCCGTGCCCGTCGGCGGGTTGGAAGCGGGCATCGTAGGCGTAATGCGCTGCATGGGCGCCGCCGGCGGAATGCCCCATGAGGAAGATCCGGTTCGGGTCGGCGCCGAGTTCGGCCGCGTTGCGGCGTACCCAGGCGACGGCCGCGGCGATGTCTTGGGTTCCGCTGGGATAACGGTGCTCGGGTGCGAGCCGGAATTCGACGTTGACGCCGATCACGCCATGGCGGGCGAAATACCAAAGCACATTGCCGTAGATTTCCTCCGTGCGGTCTTTCTCGCCTTCGACGAAGGCGCCGCCGTGCACGAACATCAGTACGGGGCGGGGTTGGTCGCTTGGCTGCTGCGGGAAGTAGACGTCCACGCACTGGCGAGGGTCCGTCCCATAGGGAAGATTGCGCCGGACGGTGCCGAGCTTGGGCGCGTCGCGCAGCACTTGGGTGAAGCCGTCGACCATTTGCTTGACGTGCGCCTGGACGCTGGTGCCCCAGCGGGGGCCGACCTCCGCCATGGACTGGCGGAGCCACGCGGGAATCTCGGGCAGCGCGGGAGAGGAAATGGTGCTCACGGTCTATCCTCGCAACGATGAGCGCATGCAGCGCGCGGGCAGGGAACGGGGGCAGGGGCGCCGCAGCGTCTTTCGTCGCCCCTTTCCCTCATCGGGAAAGCTGCCATTATGATGCGGGTTGCGGCAGTACGCGATAGTCTTGCGGCCGCATCCGTATTCCCGATGCCCGAGGACGCCCATGACGCCATGTCCCCCAACGGCTTCCGACCCCGCCAGCCCGCGTTTCGCGGCCGGGCGGCACGCCCTGCGCGGCGGGATGCTCAGCTTCCACGCCGACCCGTTCCTGGCCGAGCCGGCCGAATCGTTCGTCCATTTGCCCGATGCGCTGGTGGTGATCGAAGACGGCAAGATCCTCGAGGCCGGGCCTTATGACGGGCTGCGGGCGCGGGTGGAAGGGTCCATGCCCGTCGCGTACTATCCCGACGCGCTTATCCTGCCGGGCTTTATCGACACCCATATCCACTACCCACAGACGCAGATGATCGGCGCCTGCGGCGAGCAATTGCTGGAGTGGCTGCACAAGTACACCTTCGTGACCGAGCAACAGTTCGTCCATCGCGCCCACGCCGAAGTGGTGAGCGAGCTGTTCTTGCGGGAGTTGCTGCGCGCGGGCACGACGACCGCGGCCGTGTATTGCACGGTGCACCCCGAGTCGGTGGATGCGTTTTTCGAAGTTTCGGAGCGCTTCGGGACGTGCATGATCGCCGGCAAGGTGCTGATGGACCGGAATGCACCGCCTGCCCTGCTCGATACCGCGGAGTCCGGGTACGCGCAGTCCAAGGCGCTGATAGAAAAATGGCACGGCAAAGGGCGGCAGCTCTATTGCATTACGCCCCGCTTCGCGGGGACGTCGTCCGAGGCGCAACTCGCGGCAGCGGCCCGTCTCTGGCGCGAACATCCCGGGACTTACGTCCAGACCCACCTGAGCGAGAACCCAGGCGAGGTGGAGTGGATCGCGTCGCTTTTTCCAGAAGACGAAGACTACTTCGGCATCTATCGGCGCGCCGGCTTGGCCGGCCCGCGCGCCATCTTCGCCCATGCCGTGCACGTGTCCGAGGCCGAGTTGTGCGCCTGCCACCACTGCGGCGCGGCACTTGCGCACTGTCCGACCTCGAATCTTTTCCTCGGCAGCGGGTTGTTCCGGCTGTTCGACGCCAAGCGCGCGGATCGGCCGGTACGGGTCGGCCTGGGCACGGACATTGGCGCAGGCACGGCATTCTCACCCCTGCAGACGCTGAACGAGGCATACAAGGTCGCGGCCATGAACCGGACCAGGCTGACCGCTGCACACGCTTTCTACCTCGCTACCCGGGGCGGGGCACAAGCCTTGTATCTGGACGATAGGCTCGGTGCCGTGGAGCCCGGATACGACGCGGACCTGGTCGTGCTGGATTTGAAGGCCACGCCCCTGATGGATTTCCGGATGCGCTATTGCACGGATGTGATGGAACGCCTGTTCGTGCTGATGACGTTGGGCGACGATAGGGCGGTGCGTGCCACCTACGTGGCCGGTCGACCGGTGTACGACCGTGCGCGGCAACCGCAGCCTTTCTGCTACGCCGACGGCATGCCGGTGCGTGCTGATGCGTGATCCAGGGTGCCGTGCGGCCTGTTGCCGCGGGAGGAAACGCGACGGCAGCCCGCCAGATTTGTTACAACGCGACTTATCGGCCCCTGCGCACCAGCCGTCATGCGGCTGTCGCGGGGCTTGCTAGAATCGACCTCCTTTCCGCGCTCGCCTTTCGCGGGCAAACAAGGCCATCATGCACGTACTTTTCATCATTGACCCACTTCCAGCGCTCAAGGCCTACAAGGACACGTCCGTGGCTATGATGCGGGCGCTCGTGGCGCGCGGCCACAGGCTGAGCGTCGCCATGCAGGGGGATCTCTACGTCATCGACGGCGTGGTGCGCACGGCGTCGCGGCCCATCGAGCTTGTGCCCGGTGCAGACCTGCGCGGACACGCGTGGTGGCAGGAAGGCCCCGAGGGCGACCAGCCGCTCACGGCGTTCGATGCAGTATTGATGCGCAAGGACCCGCCGTTCGACATGGAATACGTGTATTCCACGCATCTGCTCGAACGGGCCGAAGCGCAGGGCGCACGGGTGTTCAATTCCGGCGCGGCCATACGCAACCACCCCGAGAAACTGGCGATTGCGGAATTCCCCCACCTGACCGTGCCCACGCTGGTGACCCGGGACATGCCACGGCTGAAGGCTTTCCACCGGGAGCATCACGACGTCATCGTCAAGCCGCTCGACGGCATGGGCGGCACGGGCATTTTCCGCATCGGGCCCAAGGAACCCAACCTGAACGCCATCCTCGAAATGCTGACCGACAACGGCCGGCGCAGCATCATGGCGCAGCGCTACATTCCCGAGATCGTCCACGGCGACAAGCGGGTGCTGCTGATCGGCGGCGAGCCGGTGCCCTATTGCCTGGCGCGCATTCCCCAGGCGGGCGAGACGCGGGGGAACCTGGCGGCAGGCGGGCGCGGGGTGGCGCAGCCTTTGTCCCAGCGCGAGCTCGCGATCGCGCGCGAACTCGGCCCCAAGCTGGCCGCGCGCGGATTGCTGCTCGTCGGGCTGGACGTGATCGGCGACTATGTCACCGAAATCAACGTGACGAGCCCGACGACCTTCTGCGAAATCACTGAACAGACCGGATTCGACGTCGGCGCCATGTTCACGCAGGCGCTGGAGGAGGCCGTCGCTGCGTCGCAGGGAGCGCGCTAGGCATGGCCGGAATCGTCATCGTTGCGCACGAGCCGCTCGCGTCCTCGCTGTTGTCGTGCGCGTCGCATATCTTCGGCGAACTGTCCGGCGTGCAAGTCTACGACGCGGGGGCGGACGAGGATCCCGACCACATGTATCGCGCGGTGCTCGAGCGCATCCAGGCCTTGTCCGGAGAGGGCGGAGTCCTGGTGTTGACCGACGTGGTGGGGGCCACCCCTTCCAACCAGACCCATCGCGCCGCGCGCGAGGCCGCCCGCCTGGGAACGCCGACGACCGTGCTCGCGGGCGTCAACATCCCGATGCTTTTGCGTACCTTGCCGTATAGGCATCTTTCCTTGGAAGATTTGGCGCAGCGCGCGCTATCAGGCGGCGCACAAGGTGTCTTGCGCGTCGAAGGCGACTCCGAAGACCACTGAACATGCCGAGTATCGACATTATCGTTAGTAACAAGCTGGGCCTGCACGCGCGGGCGTCCGCCAAGCTCACCCAGCTCGCCACCAAATTTCGCAGCGAGATCCACATCAGCCGGGGCTCGCGTCGCGTCAACGCCAAGAGCATCATGGGGGTCATGATGCTGGCCGCCGGCATGGGCAGCAAGGTGACGATCGACGCCGAGGGCGAGGACGCCCAAGAGGCCTTGGACCAGATCCAGGCCCTGTTCGAGCAGAAGTTCGGCGAGGCGGAGTAGTCCATGGAAACCTCGATGTTGGCTTTGCACGGACTGGGAGTGTCGCGCGGCTATGCCATAGGCCGCGCCGTCATCATTGGCGCGGCTGCACTCGAGGTGACCCACTATCGCATTGCCGAGGAGGACGTCCAGGCCGAATGCGCCCGCCTCGAAGCTGCCATTCGCGCCGCCTCCGACGAACTGGCCCAGCTGGCCGCCCACCTGCCCGCGGACGTGCCCCGCGAACTCGGCGCCATCCTGCAGGTTCACAGCATGATCCTGGCCGATCCGATGATCTCGCAGGAGCCGCTGCAGATCATCCGGAGCAGGCATTACAACGCGGAATGGGCGTTGACTGCACAAGGACAGCTCCTGGCAGAGCAGTTCGAGCAGATGGACGACGAATACATGCGCGAACGCGGGGGGGACGTCCGGCAGGTGATAGAGCGCATCCTGCATGCGCTGGCCGAGGCCGACGGCCGTCCGCGCAAGCTCAAGAGCGAGGCGATCCCCGACAACGGCGACCCTCTCATCGTCGTGGCCCACGATATTGCCCCGGCGGACATGCTCAAGCTGCGGGGCGCGCGCTTTGCCGCCTTCACCACGGACCTGGGCGGTGCCACCTCCCATACCGCCATCGTTGCGCGCAGCATGGGCGTGCCGGCCGTCGTGGCGCTTGGCGTGGCGCGCACCTTGGTGCGCGACGGCGACATGGTCATCGTCGATGGCGAAGCAGGGGTACTCCTGGTCAATCCGCCCGCCGCGGTCATTGAGGAGTACCGGGTCCGGCAGGCCGATTATGTGCGGGAGCGCGCCACGCTGGCGTCCTTGCGGGACGTGCCGGCCATCACGCTGGATGGCGTGGCGATCTCCATGCTGGCCAACATCGAGCTGCCCGAGGAAGCACAGGCCGCGGTCGATGCCGGGGCGGAGGGCATTGGGCTGTTCCGCAGCGAATTCCTCTTCATGGGGCGCGACGACCTGCCCAGCGAGGACGAACAATATGAGGCCTACGCGTCCGTCGTGCGTACGCTGGGCGGACGCCCTGTCACCATTCGGACGCTGGACATCGGCTCGGACAAGGCGCTCGACGGCGAAGCCACCGTGGCCACCAACCCGGCCCTCGGCAAGCGCGCCATCCGTTATTGCCTGGCGCATCCCGAGCTGTTCGCGACCCAGCTGCGCGCCATCCTGCGGGCTTCCGCACATGGGCCGGTGCGGATACTGGTCCCCATGATCGCCCACTTGCGGGAGGCGCGCGCGGCGTATGCGGCGCTCGCGGCAGCCCGGCAGGAGTTGGACGCGCGCGGGCAACCTTATGGCAAGGACATTCCGGTGGGGGCCATGGTGGAAGTGCCGGCGGTCGCCATCGCGATCGAGCCCTTCGTCGATGCGTTCGATTTCCTGTCGATCGGGACCAACGACCTCATCCAGTACACGCTTGCGATAGACCGGGCTGACCCGGAGGTGGCGGACTTGTACGATCCCCTGCATCCGGCCGTACTGCGCCTGGTCGCCAATACGATCAACGCCGGCGCGCGGGCCGGCAAGCCTGTGTCGGTGTGCGGGGAAATGGCCGGGGACACCGAGCTGACGCGCCTGCTGCTGGGCTTGGGCCTGACGCAGTTCTCCATGCACCCGCAGCAGTTGCTGGACGTCAAGCGCGAGATCCTGCAGGCGCATTCCAATGCGTTGCGCACCAAGGTGGCAGCCGTCCTGAACCGCGCAGCCGAGATGGACCTTTCTCTGCTGCGTCAATAGGCAATAAGTGCGCCCTTTTGAGCGCAGTCCGTGCTATTCCCCACCCGGTGAGTATGTCATATTAAGTTACAAAACTTGCATCGCCAGGTGGAATGAAAGGTCCCGTGCACACCTCGAAGCCGCCGCGTCGCGGGGCGGCCCGGGGCCCGGAGAGCCAGGAAACGGCGACCCGTGCGCTCAGTACCCTGCGACCTCTTTTCGAGGCTTCGTCCGTCGCGGATCTCAAAAAGGTGGTGCAGGAATTTACGGACGAACTCGGCGCGCGGCGCCATGCATTCAGTGTGATCGAACGCGCCCAGGGCGGTCCCTCGCTGCGCTGGTTGTGCGAAGACGTGCCCAGGTGGTGGAGCGGCTTCCGGTCCGAGCTGCTGCCGCTGGTCACCCGCAGTGGCAGCCGGCCGGGCCACATCCGGACCCTGCGCTGCGCGTTGGACGATACTCCGCCTTCCTCGCCGTTCCACCGGGAGCTGCGCCGCCTCGGCGCCCATAGTGCGTTGTTCCTCGTCGCCGAGGCCCAGCATCCTGGCGCCACCGCGGCCTGCTTTTCACTCTTGTTCGGAGCGGGTAGCGGCTACGCGCCGCCGCTGGGGCCGGGCCAGTTGACGAGCCTCTGCCATCATGCCGCGTCGCTCCTGCTTGACGCCTACCTGAGGTTGCCCCCGCCCACGCCCAAGTCGGCCCGGCTCTCGGCGCGCGAGCTCGAATGCCTGCGCTGGGCTGCGGTCGGGAAAACGAGTTGGGAAACAGCGCACATCCTGGGCGTTAGCGAGCGCACCGTGAACTTCCATTTCAGCAACGTGTTCGGCAAGCTCAAGGTGAACAACAAGCAGGCCGCCATCGCCCAGGCCATCTTCCGGGGGCTGTTGTAGGGGGAGCGTTTTCCGGCGGAGTCGGGGCCTTAGTCGGCAACGATGTTGGCCGCCTTCACGACCTTCGTCCAGCGAGCGAGCTCTTCTTGGATGAGCGATCCCAGATCCTCTGGCGTGCCGCCGCCCGGTATCAGCCCTTGGTTCTGAAGCGCCGCGATGATTTCTGGCGACCGCAGCAGCTCATTGAGTTCCCGGTTCCACTTGGCGATGATGGCGTCGGGCGTGTTTGCGGGCGCCAGCATGCCGTACCAAGTATCGACGACGAGGTCGGGATGCCCTTGTTCGACGGCGGTCGAGGAGTCGGGAAGTTCGGGTACGCGCTTCTTGCTCATGACGGCGAGCACCTTGAGCTGTTTGCTCTGCAGGAAAGGTGTGGCCGCGCCAAGGCTGGTGACCATCGCCTGGGCATGGCCCCCCATCACGTCAGTCAGTGCGCCAGCCGTTCCCTTGTACGGCACGTGGACCATGTTGATGCCGGCGCTTTGCTTGAGGAGCTCCATGGCCAAATGCTGGGCCGTTCCCACCCCGGGTGAAGCGTAGTTGAGCTTGCCTGGCTGGGATTGGGCGAGTTGGATCAAGTCCTGCACGGAGTTGGCGGGCAGTTTGCTTGGCGCCACGAGCGCCATGACGCTCGTGGCGGCCAATCCGACCGGGCGAAAGGACTTGATGGGATCGAAAGGCGTGTTCTTGTTGAGCACCGGGGTCGTCCCGAATGCGGTGGCGGTCATGAGCAGGGTGTACCCGTCCGGCGCCGCGCGTGCCACATATTCTGCGCCAATGTTGCCGCCGGCACCGGGGCGATTTTCCGTCACCACTGCGACTTTCCACCGTTCCGATACCTTGGGCCCGATCAGGCGCGCGAAGATGTCCGCGCTGGTGCCTGGGGTAAAGGGAACGACCAACGTAATCGTTCGCTGGGGATAGCCGCCAGGGTTTTCCGCCGCATGGACGAGCGAAGGTGCTGCCGCGGAGGTACCGGCGGCCAGGAGCGCGCATCCGGCGAGAAATGCCCGCGGCCGTGCGGGCGAGTGGATTCCAAGCATGGGTGTCTCCTTTGGGGGTGGAGCCACTGGCGTCTTGCGCCCAGCGGCCGACGAATAGTTCTTATGGTCCCAAAATATGGGATGAATAGATTACCCTGCAACGATCGAAATTCCAGATTCAATACGTCGAATCTAGGGATATCCATAATCAAGTATCGATATTGTCCCAAATAGTGGGTTTATGTGATTGAATACGTTTGAGCACTGTCTGCTGTTATGGGAAAAGAATGCAATACATCATCGACGATGTCGAAAACCAACGCTTCCTGCTGCACCGGGGAGCGCTGGTCTCCCCCTCGGTCCTCGCCGAGGAGATGGAGAAAATTTTTGCGAAGTGCTGGATCTACGTCGGGCACGCCTCGGAAATCCCCAACCCGGGCGACTTCGTGACGCGGAAAGTGGCGGGGCGTCCCGTGATCTTCGTACGCAACGAGCAAGGCAAGATCGATTGTTTCTTCAACACCTGCCGCCATCGCGCGGCGATCGTCGAAACCAAGCGCGAGGGCAACGCCCGCCGGTTCTTTTGCGTCTACCACGGATGGAGCTACGGCATCGACGGCAAGCTGGCGCGCATTCCCGGGGAAGAGGCGTACGCCGCCTCGTTTGATCGCAATGAGTACGGCCTGAAGCGGCCCCCGCTGCTCGATCACTACCGCGATTTCTGGTTTCTGTGCCTGGACCCGAACGGGCCTCCGCTACGGGACTACCTGGCACGGGCCGTCGAATACATAGACCTCGTGATCGACCAATCACCTTCCGGGGTCATGCAAGTGATATCCGGCACGCAGGAATACGACGTTGCGGCGAACTGGAAGCTGATGGTGGAAAACAGCGTGGATGACTATCACCTGCCCACCACGCACTCCACCTGGTTGAGGTTCATGGCCAATTCCGGCGTCACGATCGAGCGGACACCGCGCGAATCGGGGCAAGTCCTTCCCACCAAGGGCTACGCGATCAGCCTAGGCAACGGTCATTTCACGACGGATAACGTCAACTTCCGCGGGCGGCCCGTCGCACATTGGATTCCTCTCTATGGGGAAGAGGCGCGCGAGGAGATCGCCGAGATACGGCGGGAGCTGGAAGAGCGCCTCGGGCCCGAACGTGCGGAACGCGTGGCCAACACCAATCGGAACTTGGTGATTTTCCCCAACCTCGTGATCAACGATGGCTCGTCGGTCACCATACGGACCTTTTTCCCGGAGGGTCCGGAGCGCATGCACGTCACGGCCTGGGCGCTGGGGCCCGCGGACGAGAGCGAATCCGCGCGGGCGCGTCGGCTGGATGCCTTCCTGACGTTTTATGGACCGGGAGGATTCGCCACGCCGGATGACGTGGAGGCGCTCGAGCTCGTTCAACAGGGCTTGGCCAACTGGCGCAGCGACGAGTGGTCCGAGATGTCACGGGGCATGGGTAAGCCCGAATCGGACCAACTCAACAGCGACGAGCACCATTTGCGCACGTTCTGGCGCCACTGGAACAAACTGATGCAGGAGAACGCATGAGCCAGACGACTGCGGTAGGGCGCCTGACCAGAGCGGAGGCGGAGGATTTCCTGTATTACGAAGCGGCGTTGCTGGACGAATGGCGGCTCAAGGAGTGGCTGGAACTATTGACCCCGGACGCCAGGTACCTCATTCCCCCCAACGACAAACCGGATGGAGAACCGCACAACACGCTCTTCATCATCGCGGACGACGCCGAACGCATCCGGCAGCGGGTGATTCGGATCCTGGATCCCAATTGCCATGCCGAGGCGCCGAAATCGCGCCTTCGTCGCTGCATCAGCAATGTCCGGGTGCTTGGCCAGGAGGGCGACCTCGCCACGGTGGCGGCCAACTTCGTTTGTTATCGCTTTCGCCGGTATGAACGGGTTCGCGAATACGTTGGCGGCTTGACCTACCAGTTGCGCCTGACCCCGGAAGGCCTGCGCATTCGGGAGAGAAGGGTCGTCATCGACGCCCATGAGCTCGGTTCGCTGGGGTCGGTGAGCTTCATTCTCTAAACCCACCGTTCTAAGAGGAAAGCATGGCCACACCGCAAGCGTTGCTAGAGGAGCTGGTCACCGCCAACCACATTCTCGCCTCAGAGGGAGTGGTTGACGCGTTTGGGCACATCAGCGTGCGAAGTCCAGACAACTCGGAGCGTTATTTCCTGTCCCGGGCGCGCTCCCCCGAGCTGGTGGAGCTGGACGACATCATGGAGTTCACGCTCGCGGGGGAGCCCATCGATGCGCGAGGGCGGAAACCCTACCTCGAGCGCTTCATCCATGGCGCCATCTACCAGGCGCGGCCCGATGTCCAGTCCGTGGTGCACAACCACAGCCGCAGCGTCGTGCCTTTTGCCGTGACCGGAGCGCCGCTGCGCCCGATCGTCCATAGCTGCGCGACGATCGGCTTTCATATCCCGGTCTGGGATGCGCAAGACAAGTTTGGCGATACGACGCTGTTGGTCAGCGACATGGAGATGGGGCGCGACCTGGCGACTGTGCTGGGAAGGAACCGAAGTGCGCTGATGCGCGGGCACGGCTGCACGGTCGTTGGGAATTCCATCAAGGAGGCCGTGTACACGGCGGTCTACCTGGAGGTGAATGCGAACCTGCAGTTGCAGGCCAGCCGGCTCGGGCCGATCACATTCCTCACGGCAGGGGAAGTCGAAAAGATTAGTTCCCGCCTGCGCGACGCCAAGCCGGGCGAGGGGTATGACCGGGCATGGGAGTACTGGCGCAGCCGGGCGTACCGCACAAAAAACAACGCAAATGAAACCAGTCAGGGGAGCGTCTGAGCCATGTCCGGCGATCGAGTCATACACATAGGAACCACGCAGTCTTTCCATGCGCAGCCCCTTCTTTCCGGGCAAGTGGCGGTGCCGGGCCTGCAATACCGCGCCACGCCGACGAAGACGATTGACGAGTGCACGCTGAAGGCATTGCGCGGGGAATTCGATGTGGCGGAAATGTCGCTCGCCACGTTCTTGAAAGTGCGGGAGCGCGACGAAACCTTGGTCGGCTTGCCGGTCTTCGCGCGCAAGCTTGTGTCGCAATATGCGTTTTGCCGCGAAGGCGCACCGTTGTCCGGTTACGAATCCCTCGCGGGCAAGCGCGTGGCAGTTCCCCAATACTGGCTGACGGCCGCGGTGTGGCATCGCTGGTACATGGCCTTCCACGGCGTCGATCCGGCTTCCGTGGTGTGGTGCCCCTTGGCCGACGACAGGTTGGAAGGCATGCCGTATCCCAAGGAAGTGCAAATCGATTGGTCGTTGAAGGGACGCGCACCTGCCGAAGTGCTGCGTTCGGGCGCGGCCGATTGCTTCATCTTCGCTCGCCGGCCGCTGGAGATGGGCGGCCTGCGCTATCTATCGCCGGATCCGGCCGGGCAGGCCCTGGACCTGGCGCGGCAGACCGGGTTTGCGCCCGTCACGCACGTGGTTGCCGTGCGGGGGGCGCTGCTCGATGAGCATCCAGGCCTGGCCCAGGCGTTGGTCGACCTCTATGCGCAAGCCCTGCGCCACGGCTCTCACGAGGTTGCGCACGAAGCCGCGCAGTACTTGCCGTTGGCGGACCTGGAGCAAGACAAGATCCAAGCGACGCTTGGGCGCGGATGGAACGGCTACGGGTGGGACGCGAGCGAGCGCGCCGTGCGCAGGTTCTGTGAGGCTGCCCTCCAGCAGGGCATGGTCAAGGAAGTCGACATCGACAGGGCTTTTCTGCCCCTGGAACCCAAACAGTAAAGAGGCGAGCCGTGTTGCGATTCAAGAAACTGAGCCATTTGGCATTGAATGTATCGGACCTGGACCGTTCGGTCGCGTTCTACCGGGACATGGTAGGCCTGGACTTGGTCGAACAGGCAGGAGACACCGCTTTTCTTTCCTGTGATGGAGATCATCACAATCTCATGCTGCACGCGGCATCCGCCCCCAGCCTCAAGCGCATCGCTTTCGAATTGGAGTCCCCGGCCCAAATCGAGGTTGCGCGGCGGGTGCTGGATGAGGCCGGGGTGCGCCACCGCAGGATCGACGCCGGCGAATGCGCTGCCATGTACGTCGAGGATGGGGTTCGGCTTGCGGATCCGGACGGCATCACGCTCGACCTCGTGGTCGGGATGACGCGACGTACCAGCGCGTTCGTTCCTCATCCGATTCGTTTGGTGCGGCTGAGCCACGCCGTCATACGGGTGCCGGATTTCCAGCGTAGCTTGAAGTTCTATACGGACGTCATGAATTTCCGCGTTTCGGATTTCCGCCATGAAGACGAAGGCGCGCCGTATTTCGCCTTCATGCGCTGTTTTCCGAACCCGTACCATCACTCCTTCGCCATCCAGCAGGGAGCCAAGGCTGCGTTCTTTCACGCCGCTTATACGGTCGAGAGCCTTGACGACCTGATGATCGGTCGCAACCGCTTGCTGGAGGCGGGGGCCATCGTGGCGCCGGCGCCCGGGAGGCACAAGGCGTCTGGCAGCATCTTCCAGTATTTCGCAGACCCGGACGGATTCACGGTCGAATTTACGGTCGGCATGGAAGAGTTCCCGGAGACCTCGCCGCGGCCGCCGCGCAACTTGGACAAGCGCTACAGCACGACAGACATTTGGAACGGGCCGAAGCCCGTCAATTTGCCCAATTTCGGCGCGATCGAACCTGCGACGATTTGAGCCGGGAGGCTGTCGAGGGTAGCTCGGGCCAGCGCTATGTCCGACGTGCCCGCGAATGGGAGGGAACGGTGCGCAGCGCCAAGTCGCGCGCGCGTGGGCTGTCGCTCGCGATGGTCTTGCTGACGATGCCGGCGCAGAAAACGATGCGATCGGCTGCCGCCGCGGTTTCTTCGGCGCCCAGCCGAGGACGGCCGATGGTCACGCTCAGGCTGCCGATGACGTTTTCATGGCTATCGAAGATCGGCGCGGCAATGCCGGTCACGCCGTGGGTGACCTGACCGCTCGTCGCGTCCCAGCCGCGTTGGCGTATGGCGGCGAGAGAAGCCTTGACCGCCTCGAGCGTGTCTCCCAGGCCGGCGTCGGCGAAGGCCGCCGGATCGGCCTCGTAGAGCTTGGCGACGGTGCGCGCGGGGCTGTACGCCAGGATGATGCGCGACGCTGAGCCGCGCACGAGCGGCCGGGCATATCCGCGCTCATAGCTGCTGTGGAACGCGTCAGTGCCGGATTCTTGGTGAACGCAGAGCACCTTGTCTTTGTATTTGCGGCAAAGCAAGGCAATGCCCGGAATCGCCTTCACCAGTTCGACCATGACGGGGCGGCTGGCGATGATCAGCGGATCGCGCACCCGCATTTTGTAGTCGAGTTCGGAAATCCTGGGGCCCAACGTGTAACCGACGTTGGGGAGCGAGGTCAGTAGTCCCGAATCGGTCAGGACTTTGAGGTAGCGATAGAGCGTCGATCGGGTGAGCTGCAGTTTTTCCGAGAGCTCTTCATACGTCAGGCCGCCGTCGCTGTCTTCGACCAAGTCGAGGATGTAGAGCATTTTCTCGAGACTGGTGGCCGGCAGATCGGATGGCATGGCTTCGTGGAGGAGCAGGGACGTATTTCAGGACCAGGACTAGATCATAAATGCAAACCCAAGCCGGACGGCAGGTCCGGGACGATAGGAGGAGACATGAGCGATATCCTTTGCAGTAAGGAGGTCCAGAACGTTGCAGCCGTGCCCGGGCGCAGGGCGTTCATGGGGTGGGCCTTGGCGACGGTGGGGATGGTGGCATTCGGCGAGACCCAGGCCCAGGGATTGGCAGACAGGCCTGTGCGAATCTTTGTCCCGCAGACTCCGGGCACGACGCCCGATTCTGTCGCGCGCATCCTGGCACCTCACCTGAGCCGCGAGCTGGGCGTGCCTTTCGTCGTCGAGAATCGGGCTGGCGCCTCGGGCATCATCGGGATGGAAGCCGCAGCGAAGTCACCGCCGGATGGACATACCCTGCTGAGCAACGTTTCGACGACGCTGACGCTCCCGTACTTTTACGACAAGGTTCCGTTTGACGTGCTGGGCGACTTTACGCCAATCGGCCTGGTGGGTTCCGGGAACTTCGCGCTGGTGGTCAACCAGGCGCTGCCGGTATCCAGCTTGGATCAGCTCCTGGCATATGCCAAGGCGCACCCCGGACAGCTTCGCTATGCCTCCCCGGGCTTGGGGACTCACCACCATTTGTGCATGGAGCTGTTGATGGCGAGGACGGGCATCCAATTGGAGCACATCCCCTACAAGGGGTCGGCGGGCGCGACGACCGATGTGCTGTCGGGGCAGGTACAGGTGATGTTTCTTCCCATCCAGGTCGCGATGAATCATGCTGCCAGCGGGCGGATCCGAGTGCTGGGAGGAACGCGCCTGCAGCGGCATCCTCCGTATCTGGACCTGCCGACCCTGGACGAATTGGGGGTCACCGGCTACGACGTGGACCCTTGGTACGCCCTGTGGGGGCCCAAAGGCATGGCGGAGCCGCTGGTGCGGCGCTACAACTCCCTGTTGCAGGCCCTGCTTGCCCGGGATGATGTCAAGAATGATCTTGCTGCGGTAGGGTTGGCGACGCGGCCCGGCGCGCCGGAGGAGCTGGCCAAGGTCGCCCGGGCCGAGCAGCAACTGTGGGCGGGATTGCTCAAGGGCAAGATAGGTCCCTCCAAGGCAGGTTGACGGGAGGATGCAGGGAGGGGCGGCCTTGCCGCCGGCCTCTCCCTACCTACCCGGGTGCTACAATCCTCGCACCTCTTATTGGCGCCGATTTGCCTGGTCCGCTTGCGGGCGCCTCATAAATCCTGCTAAAGAGCTCCGTCCACCGTGTCTTCCGATTCGCACCTCGAAGAGGCGTTGACCGCCTTCCTCGACACTCCCGCCGCACCTTCCATCGGTCCTGATTCCGTCGGCATCGTCAAACCCCAGTCCATGGACTTCGACGAGCCGCTGCAGTTGGCCAACGGCTCGTCCTTCGGCCCGTATTCGCTCACCATCGAGACCTATGGGACGCTCAATGCCGAGCGGAGCAACGCCGTGCTGGTCTGCCACGCCTTGAATGCCTCGCATCACGTGGCCGGGATTTCGGCGGACGATCCGTCGGACGTGGGCTGGTGGGACAACATGGTGGGGCCGGGCAAGCCGCTCGACACCAACCGGTTCTTCGTGATCGGGATCAATAACCTCGGCTCGTGTTTCGGCTCGACCGGTCCGGCGAGCATCAATCCCAACACGGGCCAGCCGTATGGCGCTTCGTTTCCGGTCCTGACGGTGGAAGACTGGGTCCACGCCCAGGCCAGGGTGGCGGACCGCCTCGGCATCCGGCGCTTTGCGGCCGTCATGGGCGGGTCGCTGGGCGGCATGCAGGCGTTGAGCTGGGCCATCACTTATCCGGAGCGGGTGGCGCATTGCATCGTCATTGCCAGCACTCCCCGCCTGTCGGCCCAGAACATCGCGTTCAACGAAGTGGCCCGGCGTGCCATCATCACCGATCCGGAGTTTCACGGCGGCAATTTCTATGCGCATGGCACGGTGCCGCGCAATGGTTTGTCGGTTGCCCGGATGATCGGCCACATTACGTATCTGTCGGGCGACGACATGGCCGCCAAGTTCGGCCGTGCCCAGCGGTCGCCCGGCGCGGACGGCGCGTTCCGCTACGGTTATGACGTGGAATTCGAGGTGGAGTCTTATTTGCGCTACCAGGGCGAAAAGTTCTCCAAGTATTTCGATGCCAATACGTATTTGCTGATTACGCGCGCGCTCGATTATTTCGATCCGGCCAAGCAGACCGGCGGCGATCTTGCCAAGGCCTTGGCGCCGGCGCAGGCAGAGTTCCTGCTCGTCTCGTTTACCACCGACTGGCGCTTTCCGCCGTCATGCTCGCGGGAAATCGTCCAGGCATTGCTGCGCAACGATCGCCCGGTAACCTATGCCGAGATCGAGGCGCCGCACGGGCATGACGCCTTCCTGCTCGACGATCCGCGCTACCATGCCGTCGTGCGCAGCTACTACGATCGCGTGGCCCGCCAACTAGGCATCGCGGAAAATGGAGGTGCGCAATGAGCCGGCCAGGCCTGCGTCCAGACCTCGCGCGAATCGCCAGTTGGATCCCCCATGGGGCCCGCGTGCTCGACCTGGGGTGCGGCGACGGCACCCTGCTCGCCCACCTGCGGGATGCGCAGCAGGCGCGCACCGTAGGCGTGGAGATCAGCGACGAGCATGTGATCGAATGCACGCGCAAAGGGGTCAACGTCATCCAGCAGAACCTGGAGGACGGCCTCGCCTTGTTCGACGATGGCCAGTTCGACACCGTCGTGCTTTCGCAAACCCTCCAGGCGGTGCATAACACCGAACGCATCCTGCTCGAGATGGCGCGCGTGGGTCGGGAGGGCATCGTGTCTTTCCCGAACTTCGGTTATTGGACCCACGGATTGTCGATCCTGCTCGGCCATATGCCCGTTACCGGCCAGATGCCTTACGAGTGGTACAACACGCCCAACATTCATCTGTGTACGCTGAAAGATTTCGAGGCGCTGGCGGCAAAGTTGAACCTGCGCATCCTCGCGCGTGCCACGTTTGCCAACGACAGGGAAATTTCTTGGCTGCCGGGATGGCGCAGCACCTTGGCGGTTTACCGCTTTGCCTCGCCGATGGCGCGTTGAAGCCACCCGTGCCGCCCGGGGGGGGGCGGCTCGTCCTGCCGGCGGGCGGGGTACCGCCGCGGCGTGATCGGAATCACTTCAAGGAGCGCTCATGATGTGGAAAGTCTTCACGGCTATGATGCTGATGGGAGCGGCCGCGGGCTGCGCCGCGCCGGCGCCGTCCGGCGCCCCGCAGCCTTCCGCGGCGGAGCCCAGGCAGGAAGGGTGCAATGCCGAGTCCGCCCAGCATCTGGTGGGACAAAAGCTCAGCTCGGTGTTGGTCGAAGAGGCGCGCCGGGCCACCGGCGCCAAGAGCGCGCGGGTGCTGCGCCCCGGACAGGCCGTCACGATGGAATTCAATCCCTTCCGGGTGAACGTCGACGTCAACCGTAGCGAGCTCGTCACCGCGATACGCTGCGGCTGACCCGTCGGGCCGTGCTGGCTCAGGGGCTATATCCGCCGTCGCTGCTCCAGTCGCGCTTGGCATCCGGCGGGGGCGTCGTCGCGGCGGGCGCCGCGGGCGCGCGCGCCATCCAAGCGATCAGGGACGACCGCATGGCTTCCTCTACCGACATGTCGATGGGCGTCACCCAGGAAGTGGGCACGAATACGGTATAGCCCCCGATCATATAGCCCATGGGAAGGTAGACTGCCACCCGTTCTCCCTCCAGGAAGCCTTCGGGCAGCCCGGCGGTGCTCCTGCGCGTGACCAGCCCCACCAGTTCGATTTCCTGGCCGGGCGGCCGCAGGATGACGACCTGCTGGCCCCCTTGTGCAGTGGTCGGTGAGAAGTAGTCGGCAAAGCTCTTGAGCGAGGAATAGATGCTCTTGATGACCGGGATGCTGGTGAAGGGCAGTTCGACGTATGAAAGCAGGCGCCGCACCCGGTGCTTGGATACCAGCATGCCGACCGCGATGATGCCCAGTACGCCCAAGACCAGGCCCAGGCCGGGAAAGTAGAACTTGCCGATGAAGGGGTGCAGCACGGCGAGCGCCAGCGCTTCCATCCATGCGATACAGACGTAGAGCAGGTAAATGGTGAGCGCCAGCGGGAGGATGGTGATCAGGCCACGAAAGAAAAACTTGTACATGGGCTTCATCGCAGACTCCTGCGGCCAGGGGAAGGCCGTCGTAAGGCGGCCGGGGCGCACAGCATAGCAGCAGAATGGGCGCGGCTGGGACCGCGCCCGGCAGGGTCAGGCCGCGCGGAAGCGGACGATGCCGTCGGCGCCGGTTTCCCGCTGCAATGCCCCTTGGTAATAAAGCATGTGCAGGTGGGCGAGCGCCTCGCCCAGCGCGAAGGTCATTTGGTGCAGGTCGAGCTTGCGCCTGAACAAGACCGGCACGATGTCGTGCGCGGACCGGGCCTGTTCGGCGCAGGCCTGCTTGACCCGCGCCAAGTGATCGGCATGGTGCGCATGCTGTTGGGCAATGCGCCTGTGCAGGCCCACGAAGGGCCGGCCGTGCGCGGGAAGCACCAGTGCGTCTTCCGGCAGGTGGGCGTAGCTGCTGAGCGAATCCAGGTAAAGCTGCAGCGGATTGCTTTCCGGATCCGTGTCGGTGACGCTGACGTTGGTGGAGATGCGCGGCAGTACCATGTCGCCGGAGATGAGGATGTTCAGCGCCTGGCAGTGCAGAGAAATGTGCTCGGGCGCATGGCCGTAGCCGGCGATGGCCCGCCATTCATGCCCGCCTATGTGCAGCGCGTCGCCGTTCATGATGCGGTTGAAGTGCGCCGGCACCTTGGGTACGAGCTGGGGATAATAGCGGGTGCGTGCGCGCACGCCAGCCAGCGATTCCGGATCGGTCACGCCGTTGCGAGCGAAGTGCTCGGCCATTCGCTCGCCGCCCGAGATGGCCCTGCCTTCCACGAAAAGATGGGCCGTGAGGAAATCGGTTGCGCTCATTTGCAGCGGCACGTTCCACTTCTCGGTCAGCCAATGGGCCAGGCCGATGTGGTCGGGGTGCATGTGGGTCACGATCACGCGCACCACGGGTAGTCCGTCCAGCTGCGTGGCGAAGATCTGCTCCCACAGCGCCTTGACCTCATCGCGCGCGACGCCGCAGTCCACGATGGTCCAGCCATCGCGTCCGCCGAAATGGTCCCGCAGCAGCCAGAGGTTGATGTGATCCAACGCAAAGGGTAGCGGCATGCGTACCCAACGTATGCCGGGTGCGACCTCGATCGCCGAGCCGGCTCCCGGAAGGGTGTCGCCCAGCGGGTATTTCAATTCGTGTTCGAGAGGGTTCATGACGGTCCGGGAGTGCCTGGCCGGTTTCGGCCGGCCCGCGAGCGGGAGACTAAAATGGCAGGCAAACTTGTTGGTAAAGTACAGCTTAGTGTACCCATTGCCCGGCAGGCGTCGCTTCGACCGGTCCGCTGTGCGTCGCATGCGTCGCCGCGGCCGGCTGGCGCCAGCCATCTTCCAGAACTAGGAGTCGAAGATGTCGGATCCCGTAGTCATCGTATCGGTTGCCCGAACCCCCATGGGGTCCATGCTGGGCGAACTCGCCGGTCTGACGGCCAGCCAGTTGGGGGCGGTTGCCATCAAGGCGGCGGTCGAGCGTGCAGGCCTCAAGCCCGAGCAGGTCCAGGAAGTCATCATGGGCAACGTGCTGCAGGCCGGACAAGGTCAGGCGCCTGCCCGCCAGGCTGCCTTGGGTGCGGGACTGCCCTTGCCGGTGGGGTGCACCACCGTCAACAAGATGTGCGGCTCGGGCATGAAGGCCGCGATGTTCGCGCATGACCTGCTCCTGGCCGGCAGCATCCAGGTGGCCGTGGCCGGTGGCATGGAGAGCATGACCAACGCTCCCTATCTCGTGCCCAAGGGTCGCCAGGGCTATCGCTACGGTCATGCCACCATGTATGACCACATGGCGCTCGACGGCCTGGAAGACGCGTACGACCGCGGCCGTGCCATGGGCGTGTTCGCCGAAGATTGCGCGGCCAAGTACAGCTTCACCCGGGAACAGCAGGACGCCTATGCGCTCGAGTCCCTGCGCCGCGCGAAGGCCGCCAACGAGGATGGCAGCTTCGAGTGGGAGATTGCACCCGTGACGGTGGCCGACCGCAAGGGGGAAAAGGTCATCACGCGCGACGAGGCGCCTTTCAAGGCGATGCCCGAAAAGATTCCTACCCTCAAGCCCGCATTCAAGAAAGACGGCACCGTGACGGCCGCGAACGCTTCGTCCATTTCCGACGGCGCCGCCGCGTTGGTGATGATGCGCGCCTCGACGGCGGAGAAGCTGGGCGTCACGCCCCTGGCGCGGGTCGTCGCCCACGCCGAACACTCGCAGGAGCCCCAGTGGTTCACCACGGCACCCGTGGGCGCGCTGTCCGCGCTGTTCGCCAAGACGGGCTGGAAGGCGGAGGACGTGGATCTCTATGAGATCAACGAAGCATTCGCCGTCGTGACCATGGCCGCCATGGCCGAGCACAAGCTGCCACACGAGAAAGTCAACGTACACGGTGGGGCGACCGCCTTGGGCCATCCCATCGGTGCGAGCGGCGCGCGGTTGATCGCCACGCTGATCGGCGCGATGCGCAAGCGGCAAGCCAAGCGCGGCGTGGCGTCGCTGTGCATCGGCGGCGGCGAGGCCACCGCCATGGCGATCGAGTTGATCTGAGCGACGGGCCTGCATGACGCAACACCCAGCGGCCGGCGGCAAGCAGGCCGGCCCCGGCTTGAGCGCGAGTCCGCCGGCCCGTCCTGCGGCGGGCGCGAGCCAGTCCGGCGAAACGGTCAAGCCCAGCGACGCCTATGTGCAGTCGTTTGCGCGCGGGCTCGCGGTCATCCGTTCTTTCAGTGCAGAGCGGCCGGCCATGACACTGACCGAAGTGGCCGACGCCGCCGGGCTCACGCGCGCGGGCGCGCGCCGCATCCTGTTGACGCTGGTGCAGCTGGGGTACGTGGCAACCGAGGGGCGCCTGTTCCGGCTTACCCCCCGCATCCTCGAGCTGGGGTTTGCTTATCTCACCTCCATGCCTTTTTGGGATCTTGCCGAGCCCATCATGGAGGAGCTGGCCAACGAAGCGCACCAGTCGTGTTCGGCCACTGTGCTGGACGGCACGGATATCGTCTACGTGCTGCGCATTCCGTCCGGCCGCATCATGTCCATCAACCTCGGCATAGGCAGCCGGTTGCCCGCTTATTGTTCCGCCATGGGGCGCGTGCTGTTGGCGGGCCTGCCCGACGATGAGATCGACGCAGTGTTGGCCCAATCGGACCTGCGTGCGCACACCCCCCTGACGGAGACCGATCCCGCGCGCCTGAAACAGGCCATCCTCGCCGTGCGCGAACAGGGGTGGGCATTGGTGGACCGGGAGCTCGAGACTGGCCTGGTGGCCATCGCCGCGCCCATCCGCGATCGCAGCGGACGCACTGTCGCCGCGTTGAACCTGAGCGGGCAGGCACACCGGATCACGGCCGAGCAAATGCGGGAGGAGTTATTGCCCCTGCTGTGCCGCGCGGCCGAGCGCATTAACGAACTCATGAAGCGCGTGTAACCTTGGAAGACTCTTCCCACGCCTTGCTCCGGGGGAGCCGATGAAAGAGTCATTTGCGTGCGCACCCTTGATACGCGAGATCGGGCGGGGCAAGAACGGCTCCCGCGTCCTCCCGCGCGAACATGCGCGAGAGTTGATGGGGGCCATGCTCGACGGAAGAGTCTCCGACCTCGAGCTTGGGGGCGTGCTGCTGGCCTTGCGAATGAAAGGCGAGGCGGTCTCCGAGGTCGCGGGGTTCCTCGATGCGGCCGAAGCCCGTCTTGTGCGCGTGGCGCCGCCGACCGGCGGCCCGGTTGTGATCCTGCCAACCTACAACGGGGCGCGGCATGCACCCAATCTGGTGCCGCTGCTGGCGTGGTCGCTGGCCGAGGCCGGCGTACCGGTGCTGATGCACGGCCAGACTTCGGAGCCGCGGCAGTCCGGCATTGGCTCGAACGTGGCCCGGGTACCGACCCTGGACATCCTGGAAGCGCTCGGCGTTTCTGCGTCCGGCCATGCCGAAGCGGCCGCGCGCGGGCTGCGCGAACGCCGGTTGGCTTATTTGCCGCTGGAGGCCGTGAATCCCGGGCTGGCGCGGCTCGTCGGCTTGCGCCGCATCTTGGGTGTGCGCAATGTGGCGCATACGCTCGCTAAGTTGCTACGGCCCGTGCAGGGGCCGAGCCTGCTGCTGGCGGCCTACACGCATCCGGAATTCGGCGCGATGCTGTCGGAGCTCTTCGCGTTGCGGCGCGAACCCGCGTTGCTGATGCGCGGCACGGAAGGGGAGGCCGTCGCCAATACGCGGCGCCCGCAGCGCATTGCGCGATGGTTGGACGGCGTGGAGGACACGGCAGTGGAAGGCGCTCCCGGCCCCGTCGCGCAGGTGCCTGCGCTTCCGCCGCGCGATGCCACAGCCACTGCGGCGTGGATGCGTGCGATCCAACAGGGGCGGGAGCCGCTGCCCCGCGCCATTGCCGCGCAACGGGATGCCGTCCTCGATACGATCGCGCGCATGGGGCGGCGCACATGACGGCGCGAGGCATCGTCCTGTTCGCCCATGGCTCGCGCGATCCGCGGTGGGCGGAGCCGCTGGATCGGTTGGTGCAGGCCATCCGGGCGCGCGATCCGGGCGTCGCGGTCGCGACGGCATTCCTCGAACTGCATCCGCCGACGCTGCAGGCCGCGGTGACCGGGTTGGTGGCCCAGGGAGTGGCCGATATTACGGTGTTGCCGGTATTCTGGGCGACAGGCGGGCATGTGAGGCGCGATCTGCCACAATTGCTTGCTCAGGCGCAGGCCGCACATCCCGGCATCCGGCTCGCGGCGTTGCCGGTATTGTCCGAGCTGCCCGGAGTGCTGGAGGCCGTGGCGAGCGCAGCCGTCCAGCCCGGCGCACACGGGCCGGACTGACGTGGCGCCGCGCGACAAGGAAAACATGGAATCGACGCATCTAACAGGGAGACCATCGTCATGATGAAAATCTGGGGCCGCATCACATCCATCAACGTAGCCAAGGCGGTTTGGGCCGCCCAGGAGCTGGGGCTGCAATTCGAGCGCATCGACGTGGGCGGCCCCTTCGGCGGCCTGGACACGCCCGAGTACGGAGCCTTGAACCCCAATCGCAAGATCCCGACCCTCGATCACGACGGCTACATCCTCTGGGAATCGAATTCCATCGTGCGCTATCTCGCCGCGACCTATGGCGCCGGGACCCTGTGGCCCGCCGATCCCCGCGAACGCGGGCTGAGCGACCGCTGGCTCGATTGGCAGGCTACCGAGTTCGCCCCCGCCATGGGGCCGGCCTTCCTCGGGCTGATCCGCACGCCGGAAGGGCAGCGGAACCAGCAGGCCATTGCCGATGCCATCACTCGCACCAATCGGCTGCTGAGCGTGCTCGAGGGCGTGATGGCCGACGGCCGGCAATACGTGGCCGGAGACCGCTTCACCATGGGTGACATCGCCGTGGGATGCGCCGTGGACCGCTGGCTCCGGATGCCCGTCGAACGCCCGGAGACGCCTGCCGTCGCGGCTTATTACGAGCGCGTGAGCAGCCGGCCGTCCGCGCAGGGCGTGCTGAAGCAGAAGCTCGTATGATCCGGGACATCCTCAAGATGGGCGACCCGCTCCTGCAGCGGGTCGCCAAACCAGTCGAGCGCGTCGGGACGCCGGGGCTCGATGCGCTCATCCAGGATATGTTCGACACGATGGAGGCTGCCGGCGGCGTGGGGCTGGCGGCGCCTCAGATCGGGGTGGAGCTGCAGGTGGTCATTTTCGGCTTCGACCGCAGCGAGCGCTATCCCGATGCGCCGGCCGTGCCGCGGACGGTGCTCATCAATCCGGTGATCACGCCCTTGTCGGACGAGCGTGAAGAGGGATGGGAAGGCTGTCTGTCGGTGCCGGGCCTCAGGGGATCCGTGCCGCGCTACGTCTCCATCCGCTATACCGGCATCGATCCTGCCGGCAAACCCATCGACCGCATCGCCGAAGGCTTCCACGCCCGCGTCGTACAGCATGAGTGCGACCATCTCATCGGTCGCCTGTATCCCTCGCGCATCGAGGATTTCTCCAAGTTCGGCTTTACCGAAATCCTGTTTCCGGGCCTGGATCCGCGCGGCGACGACTGACCATCCCCCAGTCCGTGCCGCGGGCGCCGTTGGCGCCATGAGAACGCTATAACATACGGCCGGGCAACAACGGAGATCGGCCATCCATGGCGGAAACTTTGCTGTCGATCGGTTTGGAGGTTGCGGCGATCCACATATTGGGGATCATCGCCGCGTGCCATGCCGTCATGAACACGCGCACTTCACAAGGTGCGGTGGCCTGGGCGGTGGCGCTCGTTTCCATTCCGTACCTGACGCTTATCCCTTATCTGTTTCTCGGCCGCAGCCGTTTCGCGGGCTACGTGGACGAGCATCGCTTCAATAGCGCCCGCGCGCGGGCCCGCACGGAGGCGGAGGTCAATCAATCCCGCGTGACGGTGAATGCACGCTGTGACGCTGCTGCAGATCCGGAGCTGCGCCGCTTCGTTGCATTGGACCGCCTGGTCGGTCGCCGCTTCTTGGCTGGCAACGATGTTTCCCTTCTGTGCAACGGGAAGGCAACTTTCGATGCGATCTTCGAGGCCATCTCGCGGGCCGAGCATTACGTGCTGGTGCAGTTCTTCGTGGTCCGCAACGACAGGCTGGGGCGCGAGCTGCAGAAACGCCTGCTCGAACGTGCCGCTGCCGGCGTCAAGGTCTACTTTTTGTATGACGGCATCGGCAGTCATGCACTTGCGCGCAGTTATGTGGAAGCCCTGCGTGCAGGAGGCGTCCAGGTCCACGCTTTTGCAATACGGCGCTTTAGCAATCGCTTCCAGCTCAACTTCCGCAATCACCGCAAGATCGTCGTGGTGGACGGGCAGGTCGCGTTCGTGGGTGGACACAACGTGGGCGTGGAGTACCTGGGCGAGAATCCCAAGCTCTCGCCCTGGCGCGACACCCACGTCCGGCTGTCGGGGCCGATCGTTGCCCAGGTCCAGCGTACCTTCAGCGAAGATTGGTATTGGGTCACGGAGGAGCTGCCGGAAACGCGGATGCCCGACTCCACCCCGGGCGACATGAAATGCTTGGCCGTGGCGAGCGGGCCTGCGGACAACCAGGAAACCGGGTCGTTGTACATCGTGCAGGCCATTCATGCCGCACGGCGCCGCATCTGGCTGGCTTCCCCATACTTCGTGCCCGATTCTGCCGTGCAATCGGCGTTGCGCCTGGCGGTCCTGCGCGGCGTGGACGTGCGGGTGCTGGTGCCCTGCCGTCCAGACCACTTCATGGTCTACCAGGCTTCGCTGTTCCATACCTACGAAGCCGTGCGTGCGGGCGTCAGGATGTATCGTTACCAGCCCGGCTTCATGCACCAGAAGGTGGTGCTGATCGATGACGATACGGCCGCCGTGGGGAGCGCCAACCTGGACAACCGCTCCTTCCGGCTCAACTTTGAGCTGACGGTGCTGACCGTCAGCCAGGCGTTCGCGGCGCAGGTGGAGGCGATGCTCGTCGCCGATTTCGCCCGGGCCGAGGAGGTCAAGCCGGACGAGTGGGCGCGCATTCCTTTGCTGCCCCGCGTGGTGATGCACGTCGCGAGAATGTTCGCCCCAGTCCTGTGAAGCCGGCTTTGCCCGGCGCAGGCTAGCGGCGGGCCAGGATGTGGGGCCCGATTTCCTCGATGGTGCGCGTTCCCGTCAGCGCCATGCTGACGTCCAGCTCGCGCTGGATGATGCTCAATGCGGCATCGACCCCGGGGCGTCCCATCGCGCCTAGGCCGTACAGGAAGGCACGGCCGATCATTGCGCCGCGTGCGCCTAGCGCCAGCGCCTTGAGCACGTCCTGGCCGCTGCGCACGCCACCGTCGAAGAGCACTTCGGTTTTATGGCCGACGGCGTCCACGACCGCCGGCAGGGCGGCGATGGAGGAGAGCGCCCCGTCGAGCTGGCGACCTCCGTGATTGCTGACCACGATCGCATCGGCGCCGCAAGAGACGGCCATGCGCGCGTCTTCCGGATCCAGGATGCCTTTCATGATGAGCTTGCCGCCCCACTGCGCCTTGATCCATTCCACGTCCTTCCAGCACAACGTCGGATCGAACTGGCGGGCGGTCCAGCGCGCGAGGCTGTTGATGCCCTCGGCGTCCTTGACATGGCCGGCAAGGTTGCCGAAGGTCTTGCGCTTGGAGCCGAGCATGCGCAGCGCCCATCCGGGCTTGGTCGCGAGGTCCAACAGGTTTGCCAGGCTGGGGCGAAGCGGCACGGTCATGCCGTTTTTCAGGTCTTTGTGGCGCTGGCCCAGGATTTGCAGGTCGAGCGTCAGCACGAGGGCCGAGCACTTGGCCGCCTTCGCGCGCTGGATCAGCGATGCGATGAACTCGCGGTCGCGCATCACGTACAGTTGGAACCAGAACGGCTTGGTCGTGGCTGCCGCGACGTCTTCGATGGAGCAAATGCTCATCGTGGACAGGGTGAACGGAATGCCGAACTTCTCCGCAGCCTGGGCGCCCAGGATTTCGCCGTCGGCCCATTGCATGCCGGCGAGGCCCGTGGGGGCGATGGCGACCGGCATACTGACTTCCTGGCCGAGCAGCGTGGTCTTGGTGGAGCGTTCGTCGACGTTGATCGCGACGCGCTGGCGCAGTTTGATGGCCGCTAGATCTTCCGAGTTGGCGCGATAGGTGCTTTCGGTGTAGGAACCGCTATTGGCGTAGTCGTAGAAAGCGCGGGGCACGCGCCTCTTGGCGAGTTGCCGGAGGTCTTCGATGCAGGTGATGACAGGCATGGAATTCGAGGGATCAGAATGGGCGGCGCGAGGTCGCCCGTGCCCTCTATTGTGCTACAGATGAGCACTCGCGGGGATTGTCGCGTCAGCCCCTCGACATCGCGCAGGTATGAAAGGTGCTGCGGCCGCCGCGGCGGGTAGCGGGCTCGGGTCGGCCGGGTGGCCGGGCATGACGGTGGGTTTTCGGTTCGCGGTCGATCGATGGAGTTGTCATGAAAAGCGAGCGCTTGGCGGAGGTGACATGGACACCTTCGATGCTTTTTCGCTGGGCTGGCTGGTTGCTGGGCCTCGCATTGGGCGGATTTTTCGATGGCATTCTCCTGCACCAGATCCTGCAGTGGCATCACTTGCTCAGCGGGGTGGAGGGCGCACCATGGACCGATTTGCGTGCGCAGGTCTTGGCAGACGGCCTTTTCCACTTGGTGTTGTACATCGTTGCTATAGCCGGTTTGTGGGCGTTGTGGCGAACCCGCACGCAATACGGGTTGCCTGGAGCCGGAAGGTCGTTGTGGGCAGATGTGCTGATCGGGTTCGGAGCCTGGCACGTGGCAGACGCCGTGCTGTCCCATTGGGTGTTGGGTATCCATCGCATACGCATGGATGCCGCGAATCCGCTGCTCTGGGACGTGGCGTGGCTGGCGGTATTCGGCGCCGGGGCGCTGGCTGTTGCCTATTGGTTGCGACGGCATCGAGGAGGCGGGACGCCCCGCAACGGGCGCGCGGGCTGCACGGCGCTGTTCGCTGCCGTAGTCATCACCATGGCTTGGTCGATGCGCCCGTCTCCCGAGGCAAACGCCGTCCTAGTGATGTTCAAGCCCGGCGTGGCCGCACCGGAGGCGTTGATGGCGTTGGCGAGGATCGATGCGACGCTCTTGTGGAGCGATGCTTCCGGGCAGCTCTGGGCAGTCAGGCCGGGCGCAGGGCATCGCGCCTCGGCGCTTTACCGCCACGGAGCATGGTGGGTAAGCGGAACGCTGGTGCCGGCGGCTTGTCTCGGCTGGTTCAAGGCGTGAAGCCTACGCAGGCCGCGGCGTGGAAGGGATGGCGCATCGGCGCTTCGCGAGCGAAGGTCGATGCATTGAGCGCTCAGCGAAGGAGCTTATCCAGCGCCTCGTCGATGGACGGGGGTTCGGATGCGCCTTTGTAGACGTCCAGCCGCCGGTAGATGTCGGCCGCCGCGAGATGAAAGCCCGGGGGCAGCCCCGCCGCTTCGAAGGTGGCGGCGATCTCTTCCATTTCGCCGACCCAGCGCCAGGCCTTCTCCGCCTTTTGGGCGACCTCTTCCGAACGGGCCGGCGTCTGCGGGCTCGATTGGTGCCATTCGGCCAGCAGCGCGGCTTCTACGCCCTGGTGGCGGGCCAGCGCCCGGATGCCCCCGAGCAAAGCCGTCGACCCCTTGCTCCAGGCGGCATAACAGATCTTGAGCGCCGAGGCGGCGCCCGGCGGGCCGTCTAGCGCGATGGCGCCCAGGGCGCTGCCGGCGAACAGCGCGGCGGCTTCGGCTGCGCGGTTCCCGGAAAGATAAAGGCGCGTGGTGCCGGGCTTGCGCGGCGGAAGGCCAATGATGCCGCCATCCACGAAATCTGCACCGGCGGCGCGTACCGTTTCTTCGATCTCGCGGGCCGTAGCGGGAGAGACGGCATTGGCATCGATGAACAGGCCCCCGTATTTGTGCTCGGCCACGGCTTGTGCCAGCTCGAGCGCATTGTGCGGGGGACAGACCGAAATGGCGATCTCTGCTTCGCCCAGCGCCATCTCGAGGCTGAGCGCGTCTTCCAAACCGGCCTCGCGCGCGCGGGCGGCGCTCGCGGCGCTGCGGCCGGCGGAACACCAGAGCACGCGGTGCCCGCGTGATACCAGGCAGGCGCCCAGGGCCGCGCCCATGGCGCCGGGGTGAAGGAGAGCGATGGTACGACTCGACATGGCAGGTCCTCGATGCAGGGAAAGCAGGCGAGACGCCGTTGGACGGGATGGCTGACATGTTACCGCCGGAAGGCCCTGCGCGGCGGCCGGTCGCTAAAATGGGGCGGTTCCTTTGCCAGCGAGGGTCCGCCATGAACGACTCCCAGCACAAACTATCCATGACGATTCTCATGACGCCCGACATGGCGAACTTCTCGGGCAATGTTCACGGCGGCACCATTCTCAAGTACCTGGACCAGGTCGCCTACGCCTGCGCCAGTCGCTATGCGGGATGCTACGTCGTGACGCTGTCGGTGGACCAGGTCGTGTTCCGCCAACCCATACACGTCGGCGAGCTGGTGACCTTCTACGCCTCGGTCAATTACACCGGCCGGACTTCCATGGAGATCGGGATCAAGGTCGTGACGGAAGACATCCGGACCAAGACCGTGCGCCACGCCAACAGCTGCTACTTCACCATGGTGGCGGTCGACGATGCAGGCGTCCCGGTGCCGGTACCGCCGCTAGAACCCCAGACCGAAGAAGAGCGCCAGCGTTTCGAGGCTGCCCAGCTGCGGCGCCAGTTGCGGCAGGAAATGGAGAAGCGGCACCAGGCGATCAAGGTGCGCACCGGGGGGTAGGGGCTTTCCCTGCGCTGCGGCTGCACGTCACCGTCGAGCCCCGAAGCGCCGCATTCAGCGCCATTTGGAGCGCCTGCCGGAATCCCCTACTATTTTCTCCTTCGAGGGTTCGTCTTGTTGGAGAAATTCATGGCTTATCGCGCGCTCGGCACTACCGGACTGCAGGTATTTCCCATCGCTTTCGGCGGCAATGTGTTCGGCTGGACGCTCGACGAGGCCGCCTCCTTCCGCATCCTGGATTCGCTGGTGGCCCGGGGGATGAATTTCATCGATACCGCAGACACCTATTCGCGCTGGGTGCCTGGCAACCAGGGCGGCGAATCGGAAACCATCATTGGCAATTGGCTCCGGCGCAGCGGCAAGCGTAGCGAAGTGATCATCGCGACCAAAGTGGGCAAGCCGGTGGAAGGTAGCGCCGGAGGGTTGTCGGCGGCCTACATCGAAAAGGCGGTGGAAGGTTCGCTGCGTCGCCTGCAGACGGACTACATCGACCTCTACCAGGCCCACGAGGACGACCAGAGCGTCCCGCTGGAGGAAACGTTGGAAGCCTTCGACAAGCTGGTACGGGCCGGCAAGGTCCGCGCCATCGGGGCTTCCAACTATGGGGCCGCGCGCTTCCAGCAAACGTTGGACGTGAGCCGGGCGAACGGCTGGGCCGCCTACGCCACCCTGCAGCCCGAGTACAACCTGGTCGAACGCCAGGCGTTCGAAACCGAGCTCGCGCCGGTGGCCCTGAAAAACCATGTCGCTGTCATCAATTACTATGCGCTGGCGAGTGGTTTCCTCAGCGGCAAGTACCGGACGGCGGCCGACCTGGAGGGCAAGGCCCGGGGCAGCAAGGTCGGTGCCTATTTGAACGATCGCGGGGCCCGCATCCTGGCGGCCCTGGATGAGGTGGCTGCGCAATATCGTTCCACCCCCGCCACGGTCGCCCTGGCCTGGCTGCTCCACCAACCCGCGGTCACTGCCCCCATCGCGAGCGCCACATCGGAGGCGCAACTCGACTCGCTCGAGGCCGCTGCTTCACTCAAGCTGGAGCAGGACGCCCTGGACCTGCTGACCCAAGCCAGCGCTTATTAATCCATTCGCCTGCCTTTCTTCCACGCTTGGAAAGCCCTGCCGGCGCGGCAGGGCTTTTTGTTTTCGGCCGCGGCGCCTTCGCCACGCTTGCGCCCATGCGTTATGTATTGTTTGCGAAATACAAAGTCAACGAAACGCATACTGGCGGGGTCATTTTTTCGCGGGGATGCTATGGTAGACCGTGCGCGCGAATCGGCCAGGGGCGTCGCCTCGGCCCCACTATGCGACCTAGGCTTGATCGCCGAAAATGTGGTGGATACGCATCAACTCTCGCCGGAGGCGTATGTAGGCCACGTCGATGCGGATCTGCCCCGCCATCCTTTGCTCGTGCGAGGGCATGCGGATGACGTGGCGTCGCTCGTTGCATCTGCGATCGAGTGTGTTGCACGCTGGCCCGGTGTAAACCGGCGCATCGTGGTGAGCGCCCGCCTGGTTGGCGAGCGGGTAGAGCTGTTGGTCGTGCACGGCAGTACGGCGAGCGTTCATCCAAGCGTTCCCATGAGCCTGGACGAATTGGGCCGGTGCGGCGACGCCTCATTTGAGAGCCTGCGGCAGCACATAGTGCGGTTGCTGATGAGGCTCGGAGCCACCTTGGTCGCTGGCCGCGACGCTGCGCTCGATGGGTTGGCCTTGTCTATCGTTTTCCCCGGTGTTTCCGGAGCGCCCTTGCATCGCCCCTATCGGAAAGCTTCCGGCGGTCGGCCTTCCTAGTCATGGTTCAGCGTGCAGCCGCCGTTTGCAGGACGGCGGCGGGGGCCTTGCGCCGTTACGCCTGGATGGGCGTGAAATTCAGGCAGTTCTCGGCGCGCCATCCGTAGAGCCATTGCACGGCGTCGTAGTACTGGTCCTGCGTGCGGCCGGCCCACAGGGAATTGCGCACCAGCCGTTCGATGCCCTTCGCGTGGTAAAGCGTGCCCATGGCGCGGGTAGAAAGTACGACGCGCGCAGTACGCGTGATGCGCGAGTTTTCATAGAGGCGGAACGCGGCTTCGAGGTCGCCTTCGCAATGACGCACTGCCGCGCCAAGCGTGGCCGCATCTTCGAGCGCCATGCACGCCCCTTGCGCCAGGTATTGCGTCATGGGGTGCGCGGCGTCGCCCAGGACCGTGGCCCGGCCGCGGCCCCAGCGCAATTGGGGGTCGCGGTCGGCGGTTGACCAGCGCTTCCACGAAGTGGGGCGGTGGAGCATCTGGTGCGGGCGGGGGTGGATGCCTTCGAAATAGGAAAGCACCTCCTCCTTGCTGCCTTCCCGCACGCCCCAGACCTCCGGCTCGCGACTGTGGAAGGTGACGACGAGGTTGTACTGCGCGCCCGCGCGCAGCGGGTAATGCACCAGGTGGCAGTTCGGGCCTGCCCAGAGGACGGGCGCATTGATCTTGAGGTCTGCAGGCATGTCCGCTTCGTCCACCACCGCGCGGTAGACGACGTGGCCGGTGACCTTGGCCTCATCGCCGATCAGGATTTCGCGGATGACCGATTTGACGCCGTCCGCGCCCACGACCGCGTCGGCCGTATGGCGTTCCCCGCGCTGGTCAATGACGGTGGCCTGGCCGTCGCCGAGTTCCAGTGCCTGCACCCGGGTCGAGGTCTTGAACCGGATGAGCGGATGGACTTGCACGGCTTCCAGGATAGAGAGGTGGATGTCGGCCCGGTGGATGACGGCGTAAGGATTGCCGAAGCGCTTGCGGAACGCGTCGCCGACTTCGAAGCTGCCGACTTCCGTGGCGTCTACGGCGTCCATCATGATCAACCGTTCGGTGAAGACTGCGCGCCGGCGGGCCGCTTCGCCGACGCCGAGCGCGTCCAGCGCTGCGAATGCGTTGGGGCCGAGTTGGATGCCGGCCCCGATTTCACCGATGGTCGGGGCCTGCTCCAGCAGCTCCACCGCGACGCCTTCCTTGGCAAGCGCCAATGCCGCGGCCAGGCCGCCGATGCCCCCGCCCACCACGATGGCGGTAGCTTTGGGTTGAGTCGTCATTCTCTGTCTCCCTCGTGCCTCATGAATGGCGGCCATCTTAGTGAGCGTGCTCGCTTGACTCCATGGAAGCCTATCGATAGTCTCCATCGAAAAAATCGATTTGAATGGTGGTCATAGTTGGAGAATATCGATATCAAGCTGCTCCGGGTGTTCGATGAAATCCGGCGCACGGGAAGCGTTTCGCGGGCGGCCGAACGCATGGGCATGAGCCAGTCCACCATGAGTTTTTTCCTGGCCAGGCTGCGGGAGCTGTTCGATGATCCGCTTTTCGTGCGCACGCCTGGGGGCATGGAACCCACGCCGCGCGCCCTCGAACTGGAGGACCGCATCAGCGCCGCGCTGGCCGCCATGCAGGCCTTGCTGGAGCCGCCTGTCTTCCGGCCCGAGGCCTCGGAGCGCGTTTTCCGGCTTAGCATGACCGACATCAGCCACATCGTGCTGCTGCCGCGCATCGTCACTCACCTGCGCAAGGTGGCCCCGGCCGTGCGCATCGAGGTCCAGCGCATCAATGCCGAGACGCCGGCGCGAATGACGAGGGGCGAGGCGGATCTTTCGATCGGATTCATGCCGCAGTTGGATGCCGGTTTCTATCGCCAACGACTGTTCGAACAGGATTTCGTCTGCGTCGCCAGTCCGCGGCACCCGCGTGTCGGCAAGCGCCTTGCGCGTGCCGACTTCGCGCGCGAGGACCACGTCGACGTTTCCCCATCCACCACCAGTCAATTGATCGTCGAGCAGGCGATACGGCGCGCCGGGCTGTCCCGCCGGGTGGTGCTGCATTTGCCGAGTTATCTCGGCTTGGCAGCGGTGATCTCCCAGACTGACCTGATCGCCACCGTGCCGCGGCTGCTGGGAGAGATCGTCGCGCGCCAGGAAGGGCTGCGCATGTATCCGCCGCCGCTACCGATCGAACGTTATGGGGTCAACCAGTACTGGCACGCCCGGTACCACCGTGATCCCGGGCATGTTTGGCTGCGGCAAACGCTGGCCGATCTATTCCTGGAGAGCGGCGCGTTGCGCGCCAGGCGCGCTTAGCGTGGCGCTTGCTCGATCTTCTCGGCGTAAGGGTTCAGCATGACCACGGGCGACGTCGCCACTGCCACGCAGGGCAGGATGAATCCTTCTCGTTTTTCGTCGGCGCTCAGCCCGGGCCATTCGACGAGATAGCGCACGCTGCCGCTTTCCATTCGGGAGAAGCACGTGCGGCAGGTGCCATTGCGGCATAGCGTGGGTAGCCGAATCCCGGCGCGGCGCGCGGCCTGGAACAAGGATTCGTCATGCCTGGCGGTGAACGTCCAATGCTGCGGAACCAGCGTGACCAGGTAGCACGGCGGTTCGAAGTCGGGCGAAGCGGGACGGGGTGTGACGGACACGATCTGGACGGGGAAGGGCGCCTGGGGGAGGTCGATGCGAGGGCGTTGCGATGACGCCGCCCCGGCGGGCGGCGCCGAGCGGCGTTAAACGGCGTCGCAGGCCTGGGCGAAGTCGCCCAGCAGGTCTTCCGGATCTTCGATGCCCACCGATACGCGGATGAGCGAATCGGCGATGTCCATTTCACGGCGCCGCTCCGGACCCATCTCCCAATAAATCGTATGCGCGACCGGAATGGCCAGCGTGCGGTTGTCACCCAGGTGCGTAGCGGAAATGACGACGCGCAGTTGGTTCTGGAAGTGCACCGGGTCCAGGCCGTCTTGCAGTTCGAAGCTGAGCAGCGCTCCTGCCCGCTTGAACAGCGCCCGCGCACGCTCGTGCTGGGGATGATCCGGGAGGCTGGGGTGGTAGACGCGCTTGACTTTCGGGTGCGCCGCCAATTGCGCGGCCAGGGCGGCCGCCGTCGAGCAGGCGCGCTCCATGCGCAGGCTGAGCGTCTCGGCGCCCGCGGCGATGCGGTGGGCCGCCTCGGAACCGAGCGTCGCGCCCATGTCGCGCAATCCCTTCTTTTTGATCTGTTGCAAGCCCTGCATGGCAGGCTTGACGCTGCGGTACGCGGGGTTGATGTTGGGATAGGCCGTCCAGTCGAACAGCCCCGTATCGGTCACTGCGCCACCGAGCGCGTTGCCGTGGCCACAGATGTATTTGGTCAGCGAGTTGATGCTCAAGTGCGCCTGGACCGACTTGGGGCGGAACAGGTAGGGCGACGTCATGGTGTTGTCCACCACGTAGAGGATGCCCTTGGCCTGGCATAGCGCGCCGATCTCGGCCAGGGCCGCGACCTGGGTGCGCGGGTTGGCGATGGTTTCCACGAAGACGAGCCGCGTGTTGGGCCGCAGCGCGCGTTCGACATTGGCGACCTCCGTCGCATCGACGAAGTCCACGTCGACGCCCAGCCCTTTCATGGTGGCGAATAGGCTGTTGGTGTTGCCGAACAGAAAGCCGCTGGAAACGACGTGATCGCCTTCGCGCAGGAGGGTAGTCAGCACCGCGGTGATGGCGGCCATCCCGGTAGAGAAGGTGACGGTGCCGATGCCGTCTTCCATGTCCGTGATCTTGGCTTCGAGCGCGGCGGTGGTGGGGTTGCCCTGCCGGCCGTACGAATATCCGGGGTTGCGCCCCTGGAATACGTCCACCAATGTCTGCGCGTCTTCGTAGCCGAAGGCGGAAGCAGTGTGCATGGGCTTGTGCAGTGCGCCGTGTTCGACGGAGCCGCGACGATCGCTGTGCAGGATACGGGTAGTGAAGCCTTCGGACATGGTAGGGGAGGAGCTATCGAGAAAGTGTGGATCCCATTTTAATCCTCGCCCGTGCGGCAGTGGCCTGGTTGCCTCGCTCATGCGCCGTTTGGGAGACAGGTTGGCGGCGATGCCGGGATGCCCGCCTCGTCGAGGCTAGGAAGCTGCGCGCCCGCTTCGGCGCGCCGCAGCCGGGCCTTGCGTTCGGCGATGTAATCCCGCGTCAGGGGTACGCTCTCCTGGCGTCGGGCGAGTTGTACCTGGAAGACGGCAATGTCTTGATAGCGGAACGCGGTCTCGGCCATCGAGAGGTAATACTCCCACATGCGCGCAAAACGCTCGTCGTACAGCGCCACGGCCTCGCTGCGCCTGGCGAGGAAGCGTTCCCGCCATAGCCGCAGCGTGCGCGCGTAGTGCAGGCGCAGCACCTCGATGTCCGTGATGACCAGCCCGGAGCGTTCGATGGCCGGGGTGAACTCCGACATGGACGGAATATGGCCGCCGGGGAAGATGTACTTCTCTATCCACGGATTGTTGAAATCCGGCACGTCCGAATTGCCGATGAAGTGCAGCAGCATGACGCCGTCGTCGGCCAGCAGTTCGCGGCACTTGCGGAAGAAGGTGTCGTGGAAACCCACGCCGACGTGCTCGAACATGCCGACCGACACGATACGGTCGAACTTACCCGTGGTCGCGCGGTAGTCTTCGAGGCGATATGCGTAGGCGTCGGGGTGGGCGGTGCGAGCCGCCAGTGCCTGGGCACCTTTCAGTTGTTCTTCGGAAAGGGTGATCCCGGTGGCGTGGCCGGCGCCGGCCACCTCGACCAGGTAGCGGGTCAGGCCGCCCCAGCCGCAACCGATGTCGAGCACGCGCTGACCGGGTTCGACCAGCAGTTTGGCCGCGATGTGGCGCTGCTTGGCCAGCTGCGCCATGTCCAGGTCTTGTTCCGGGTGCTCGAAGTAGGCGCAGGAATACTGGCGTTGACGGTCCAGGAACAGCGCGTACAGCCTGTCGTCCAGGTCGTAGTGGTGGGCGACATTGGCGCGGGCGCGGCCGGGGCGATTGTTCTGCAGGAAGCGCCGCATCGACATGCGCACTGCGTCCAGGAACCGGACGGCGGCATTGGGCGGCGCGGCGTCTGCGTCGCGCAGCAGGAGCTCGAGCACGTCGTAGATCGTGCCTTCTTCGACCACCAACCGTTCGTCCATGAACAGCTCGCCCAGGCGAAGGTCTGGGTCCAGCAACAGCGCCAGCACGGCCCGTGCATCGGTAAAGCGGATGGAGGCACGCGGGGCGGTTCCGTCTCCGAAGTTCAGCCGGCGGCCGCCCGGCAGGGCCACGTCCAGCGTGCCGCGCCGCACCAAATCTTTCAGGGTCGTTGCAAGTAGGCGTTCCGAGTACGCTTGAAGCATCGTGGTTGACGCGATGATCTGACTTTACTCATACGAAGGCTGGGGAGGAACCAGCGCCAGGCATTCGATCTCCACCAACAGCTCGGGTTGGGCGAGGGCGGCCACGCCCACCAGCGTGCTGGCCGGCGGGAAGTCTGCGTTGAGATACCGTGACCGCACCTGCCGGATGGTGGCAGAGGCATCCTCGGTCAGATCGCGGACGAAATAGGTGAGCTTGACGGCGTGCGCGAGGGAAGATCCAGCCGCTTCGAGCGCGATCGAGAGATTCTCGAACACCTGGCGCGTCTGGGCAGCCAGGTCGCCTTTGCCGACGATGCGGCCGTCAGGCGCGCGGGCCACCTGGCCCGAGACGAGGATCAACCGGTCGGCCGGGGCGACGGCGACGTGGGTGTAACCGTCGGGGCGCGCCAGGCCTTGGGGGTTGATGAAGGACACGTAGGGGTGCATGAGGTCCGCTCCATGGGGTCCGGGCGAGTCCGATGATACGGCGAGATGGCCCGCAATGGGTGCCGCCGGCGCCCGGACTCGAACGGAATGTTTGCCTCGAGGCTGCAGCGGATGAAAAAATGCAGGCTGGCGATGCCCGCCCGCGCGCTTCCGGCGCGCATGCATCTTCAATGGGAGTGACAATGAAAACAACGATCGATCGCCCAGTGTTCTTTACGTCTGCCGTGTTCATCCTGGCGCTCGTGACATGCGCGGCAGCGGCGCCGCAAGCGGTCGGCCAGGTTTTCGACGCGGTGCAGGGCTGGATACTGGCCAACGTCAGCTGGTTCTATATCCTGACGGTGGCCATCATCCTGCTGTCCGTCGTGTTCGCCGCAGTCAGCCGCTACGGGAACATCAAGCTGGGGCCGGACCACAGCGAACCCGATTACCGCAATTTCACCTGGTTCGCGATGTTGTTTTCTGCCGGCATGGGCATCGGGCTGATGTTCTTCGGCGTGGCCGAACCCGTCATGCACCTGATCGCGCCCCCCATGGGCGAGGCGGGCACGGTCGCGGCCGCCCGCGAGGCGATGAAGATTACCTTTTTCCACTGGGGGCTGCATGCCTGGGCGATTTATGCCGTGGTAGCGATGATGCTCGCTTACTTCAGCTATCGCCACGGCCTGCCGCTTACCTTGCGTTCGGCGTTGTATCCGTTCATCGGCGAGCGCATCCACGGCCCGTTGGGCCACGCGGTAGACGTCTTTGCCATCATCAGCACGGTGTTCGGCGTGGCGACTTCACTCGGCCTGGGCGTGGTGCAGATCAACAGCGGACTCAATCACCTGTTCGGTACGCCGGTCAGTACGTTTACCCAGATCATCCTGATCGCCGTCGCGTGCGGCCTAGCGACGCTGTCGGTGGCGAGCGGATTGGATCGCGGCATACGCATCCTGTCCGAGACCAATCTTTACTTGGCAGTGATCCTGCTGGTCTTCGTCCTGGCCGTCGGCCCGACCATTTTCCTGCTGCAGAGCTTCTTGCAGAACATCGGTGCTTATTTGTCGGACATCGTCGCCAAGACCTTCAATCTCTATGCCTATCAGCCCACCGACTGGATAGGCGGCTGGACCTTATTCTATTGGGGGTGGTGGATCGCGTGGTCTCCTTTCGTGGGCTTGTTCATCGCCCGCATTTCGCGCGGGCGGACCATCCGTGAGTTCGTCCTCGGGGTCTTGCTCGTGCCGACGGGGTTCACTTTCTTGTGGATGACGGTTTTCGGCGGCTCCGCCATCCATCTCGTGTTGTTCGAGCACCTCGGTACCCTCGCGGATACGGTCAAGGCTGACAGCTCGCTGGCGCTGTTCGCTTTCCTCGAGCATTACCCGTGGGGTCATGCGCTCTCCATGGTGGCCATCGCCATGGTCGTGGTGTTTTTCGTCACCTCCGCCGACTCGGGCGCGCTGGTCGTGGACCTGCTCGCTTCGGGAGGCGCGGAGCGGACGCCGGTATGGCAGCGTATTTTCTGGTCCGTGCTCATGGGTGTCGTGGCAGTGGCGCTTTTGCTCGCCGACGGGCTCCAGGCGCTGCAGACGGCCACGATTGCCAGCGCGCTGCCCTTCTCCATCGTCCTGCTCATTGCCTTGTGGGGATTGTTCAAGGCCCTCAAGCTCGACGCCACCAAACGCCGCATCCATTATCAATCGCTGGCGCTGTCTCGGGGCGCGGGCGGCGACGAATCCTGGGAGTCGAGGCTACGGAACATGGTGATGATGCCCAGGCGCGCCCATGTGATGCGGTACATCGCCGACGTCGTGCACCCCTCCATGGAAGCGGTCGTGGAAGAACTGCAGAAGCTGGGTTATGAGGCGCGCGTCACCGAGGGCGAAGAGGGTGAGGTCACCTTGGAAGTCGTCCACTTGGGCGCGCTGGATTTTTTCTATTCCGTGCGACCCCGGGCTTTCGTACGGCCCAGCCTGACCGCGGCGGAGGCCGAGAACGAGGAGCAGCGCAAATATTTCCGGGCCGAAGTCCACCTGCGCGAAGGCGGGCAGGACTATGACATCATGGGATGGAAGCGCGACGCCGTGATCGGGGACATCCTCGACCAATACGAGCGGCATCGCCACTTCCTGCACGTGGCGGGATAGCGGGCAGCCGTCAGCCGCCTTCGTGCTTTTGGAGTGCCGCCGCCAATTCGTCGTCGATCTGCGCCGCGCGGGCCGCGGCCGGACGGCGAGTGACGCGCTCGACGTAGCGCTCGAAGGCCGGTCTTTTCTCGATCGTGCCGAACATCATGCCCCATGCCAGGTGGGAGCCGACGTAGATGTCGGCTGCGGTAAAACGGTCTCCCGCCACATAGGCATCGCCGGCTACTGCCGTTTCCAGCGCGTCCAGGGCGGTGGCCAGCGTGCCGTAGCCCACCATGCGTTGCTTGTCGTCTGGAACGGTCACGCCTAGCGCCCGGTTCGTCACCGCTGCCTCCACCGGCCCGGCGCAGAAGAACATCCAACGGTAGTACGGGCCGCGCAGCGGGCTCGTGGGGGGCGGCGCAAGCCCTGCCTGCGGGAAGGCGTCGGCCAGGTAGGCGCAGATCGCCGCCGCCTCGGTGACGACGGTGTCCCCGTGGCGGATGGCGGGAACCTTGCCCATGGGGTTGATCGCCAGGTACTCCGGGCTTTTCATTGAAGTCCCGTACTCCAGCACCTCGGTGCGGTACGGTTGGCCGATTTCTTCCAGCAGCCATCGGACGATGCGGCCGCGTGACATGGGATGGGTGTAGAAGATGATTTCGGCGTGCATGATGCCTCCCTGTTAATGGCCTGTGGTGCGCTCCTTGGATGGGAAGGATATGTTCGGGGTTGAATCGACGATATAGCCCAACTGGGTAATGTCTACCGGCTTGACCAAGTGCAGGTCGAACCCCGCCTCGGCAGTGCGCTGCCGGTCTTGCTCTTGCCCATAGCCCGTCATCGCAATGAAGGTCGTTTCAGCTGCCAGCTGCGGCAGGGCCTTGAGCGCTGCCAGCGCTTCGAAGCCGTCCATCCCGGGCATGGAAAGATCCATGAATACCACGTGTGGCTGAAAACTCGGTGCGAGCCGCAACGCGGCTTCTGCAGAGTAGAGGGCCTTGGCCTGGTGGCCCTTGAGCTCGAGCAGCATGGCTAGGCTGTCGGCCGAGTCCCGATTGTCGTCGAGGACGAGAATGCGCTTGCTGTCGGCAGCGCGCAAGGTCGAGCCGGAGGCCGGCCGGCGCCGGGGAGCGGGCTCGGCCAGGGGCAGCTGGACCGTGAACGTGCTGCCTTGGTGAAGGCCGCCGCTCGCCGCCGAGATGGCGCCGCCGTGCAGTTGCACCAGTGAGCGGCACAGCGTCAGGCCGATGCCGAGGCCGCTCTCGGTGGGGTTGGTGGTTCGGCCTTCCTGGACAAACAGTTGAAAGATGGCGTCGAGCGCGTGCTCGGGAATGCCTTGGCCGGGGTCGCACACCATGATCGTGGCTGATTTGGCGTCTTTGGTTGCGGCGACTTCTATGGTGCAGCCTGGGGGAGAAAACTTGGATGCGTTGTGCAGCAGGTTGTGCACGACCTGTACCAGGCGGGTCATGTCGCCCTTGACGACCAGTGGCTCGGCGGGCAGTGCGCAGGCGATGCGCTGCCGGCGCGCATCGAAGTGAAAGCGCGACGATTCGATACTGCGTTCGATGACGGTGCGCAGGTCGATCTCGGCCAGCCGCAGATCAATCTTGCCGGACGTGATGCGGCCAATGTCCAGCAAGTCGTCGACCAGGCGCGACAAATGGGAAATCTGGCGATCGATCATGTCGCGACACCGGGCCACGGTCGGACTGATGTCTTCGTCCATCTGCAGAATCCCGATCGCATTGCGCACGGGGGCGAGGGGATTGCGCAATTCATGTCCCAGCGTTGCCAGGAACTCGCTCATGCGCCGGTTGGCGAGCTCCAGCTCTTCCAGCCGCTTGCGCTCGCTCATGTCGCGCGTGATCGAGACATAACCCCGGAGTTTGCCGTCGTCGGCATAGACTGCCGTGACGGTCACGTGGGCCCAGAATAGGGTGCCATCCCGCCGTTGGCGCCAGCCTTCCTCTTCGGACCGTCCGCCCTGCCGCGCGCGCTGCAAGATATGGTCTGCGTTACTGCGCGCTAGGTCGCTGGCCGGGTAGAGCAGCGAGACGTGGGAGCCGACCGCCTCGTCGCGGCGGTAGCCGGTGATCTGGGAAGCACCGGTGTTCCAGCCCGTGATGACGCCATTGGCGTCGAGCATGCAGATGGCGTAACCCTCGACACCCTCGAGCAGGAGGCGGAAACGTTCTTCGCTTTGCCTGAGCGCTTCGGATTGTCGCCTGCGCTCGGACAAGTCCCGCGTGATCTTTGCATAACCCTTGAGCTGGCCGGAGGCGTCGCGCAGGGCAGTGATGACCACATTGGCCCAGAAGACGCTGCCGTCCTGGCGCACGCGCCAGCCGTCGTCCTCGAAACGGCCATGCGCGGCGGCTTCTTCGAGCTCGTAGGCGGGCCAGCCGCGCGCGACGGCCTCGTCCGTATAAAAGACCGAAAAGTGGGAGCCGACGATCTCATGCGCGGCATAGCCCTTGATCTTCGCTGCCCCGGTATTCTAGGTCACCACGTGACCGTTCGGGTCGAGCATGAAAATGGCGTAGTTGTCGATGCCGTCGACCAGCATCCGGAAGTTGGCGTCGGCAGCCTGCGGCGCGAGCTCCTCCGGGGGGCGGACTCCGGCTGAGTCGGCCTCGGGCCGGAGCCGGGGAGGGTCCGTGGTAGAGGAGGTCAAGGGGTTCACCTTGGTAGTACTTAGACGTCGAGTCTATACCGCCGCCGTTGGGCGCTTGTAACAAGGTGAATCGAGGCCGTCCGGGCTGGGAATCAATGGGAGGCCGTAGGCTTTCTGGGTACCCATTTCCAGAAGACGGCAGCCGCGCCCAGCCCGAGCGTGCCGATTGCCGATACGCCGACCGCAAGTGAGGCGATGGCCGTAATCCCCGCCAAGATGACCGGACCGACGCTGTTGCCGATGTCGGCGATGAGCCGCCAGATGCCGAGGAATTCGGTGCGGCCTTGGGCCGGCGCGGCATCTGCGCCCAGGGTCATGACGATGCCCGAGCTAATGCCGTTGCCGAAGCCCAGGATGAGCGAAAACAGCAGAAAGGTCGTCACGCCCGTGCTGAGCGGCGTGAGCATGAGCGACAGCCCCATGAGCAGCGCGGACGGGAGTGCGACCCATATGCGCCCGAAACGGTCCATGACCGTGCCGGCCGGGTAGAACACGGACATATCGACCGCCGCGACGAGGCCGTAAATGACCGAGGCCGCCGTTGCGCCTAGGCCGAGATGGTCGGCCCAGAGCGGGACCACCACCTGTCGCGACGAGCGCAAGGCGCTGACGAGCAGGATGCCCAGTCCAAGCGTGAGGAAGGTCTTGGCGTGGTCACGGGCGATATCTTGGACCCTGGGCTTGGCGTGGCGGTCGCTGCGGCGTTGGGGTGGCGCCATTTCGGGCGCCAGGAGGGCGATCAAGCCCGCGCCGGCCATTGCCGCCAGGCCGATCCAGTACCCACCTTGCAATCCGAGGAAATGGATGAGCGCCGCCCCGGCGAACGGGCCGACGAACACGCCTATGCGGTTGGTGCCTCCGAGCGTGGAGAGCGCCCGTGCCCGCATGTATGCCGGCACGGCGTCCATCAGATAGGTCTGGCGCGCGAGCAGGAACACCGACGCCGCCACGCCCACCAGGAATACGCCGGTGGCCAGCATCCACACGTGGACCGCGAAGATGCAGAGCACTAGCGACACGACGCTGAGGGCGGCGGCGCCCACCATGGAGCGCTTTTCGCCGTAGCGCGAGGTGATCAATGCGGCCGGAATGTTACTGACCAGGGAACCGATGCCGATGAGGGAGACGATGAGTCCGGACAGCGCCACCGAAGCGTCGAGTTCGCGCGCGCTCAGGGCGATGACGGGCAGAATGGCGCCGTTTCCGATGCCATAGAGGATCGAGGGGCCGAAGGCCGGGACGGCAATTTTTCGGAGGCTAAAGGGGGTGGGGCTGCGTTCGCTGCTCGGCGTGGTCATTGCTGGGGAAAGGCGGGCGGCGCCGGCCGGCGCCGCGGTAGACAATTTTTCTATTGTCGCGCAAAACGCATGGGCCGGCAGCGGCCCCCCGGCCGCGCGGTCTGGCGGCTAGGCGATCGCGTCCCGGCTCCGGCCCCCTATGGTCGCCATCCAACTCGCGACGAACGCGCCGATCAGCATCGAGGCAAAAGCCCACAACGCGAACGCTGCGGCGGCTTTGCGCGCCGCGTCGGCCGCTTCGCGGGCACGTTGCTCGGCTTGCTGGGCAGCCTCGCGCGCCCGGTTGACGACATCTTCGACCCGCCTTTCCGCCGTGGGGGGATCGATGCCCGTTTGTGCCGCGATGACGCGTGCCGCGTATGTTCGGTCGTCGACGCTCACCTCGCCCTTGGCCAGGCTGGCCGCGATGATGCGTCCGAGTTCGGCCCGCGCGGCCTGCGGCTCGCCCGCCGGATTGGGCTGTTCCGAGCGCAGGAGCAGGTCGGCGAGGTACTCAGTCGCCATGCCCGCCCGGTTTCCTTCGCCCGAGGCGGCCTGGCCCGCCGCGGCGGCCGCGGCCGTCCCCGCGCCGGCGACGAGCGAAGCCCCGGCGCGCGCGGTGCCGGCGGCTGCCGACACGAGCGCCGAGCCGATCAACAGGCCGCTGATCGCCGCGCTCAGTGCCCAGACCAGGAAACCGTGGGCGGTGTCGCGGAAGTAAGTCTCGTCGGTATGGACGCCCACCCATTTGGTGCGCAGCCGGCCGGCGACGTAGCCGCCGACTCCGAACGAGATGATGTGGGTCACGATCATCCAGATGACGGCGCCGGTGCCCAGCGCCATCGCGGATGCGCCTTCCCCGGACCAGGGGGAGCTCGCTACGAATCCGAGCCCGGCTCCGCCGGATAGCAGCATGAAGGAGAGGGCGGAGGCGATGACGGCGCCGGCGATGACGGCGGCCCATGACACGGCGGACCCTAAAGATTCCTGGGTCCGCGCTGCGGCTGGGGTCGATACGTAAGAATTACCAACGGGCGTGGCGTTTTCCATGGCGTGGCCTTTTTTCGGTGGAAGGGCGGAGTGGCTAGTGCCAGAAGAGGGCGAGCAAGATGATGATGGGAATGGGAACGCCCAGAAGCCAGAGCAGGATGGCGCGCATAGAGGTCTCCTCGAGTCAGGAGGGCGTGGCCGCCCTCATCGGTGCGGTCGAGTGCGCAAGCCGCGTGCCCGGCCGAGCCGAAGACGTCGGGCCGCTCTCCACGGCCCGGGACGGCGCGGACGGCGCGGACGGCGCGCGACCGCGCGGTGCCGGGGCCGCGGGAGGTTTTCGCGGGGACAGGGGGTGCTAAAATCCCAACCCACATTGTGAAAGCCAAGGGCCGGGCCGTCTTGCGCGGCTACGTCACCCGGCATTCGCGAGGACGCGATCTTCCAGCGCAGCCATGCCCGTCATCCCGGGCCGCCGGCCCGAGGGCCGGGGTGCGCCGGAAAATCTCCGCTACTTCCGTAATCGAGTGGGATTCAATAAAGAATGTCTACATCGTCGAAGATCATCTACACCCTCACTGACGAAGCGCCAGCATTGGCGACGTACTCGCTGCTGCCCATCGTCCAGGCTTTCACCCGTCCCGCCGGCGTCGAAGTCGAGACGCGGGACATTTCGCTTTCCGGCCGCATCATCGCGGTGTTCCCCGAGTACCTGACCGAGGAACAGCGGATTTCGGACGACCTGGCCTACCTGGGCCAACTGGCGACCAAGCCCGAGGCCAACATCATCAAGCTGCCCAACATTAGCGCGTCGATCCCGCAGCTCAAGGCCGCGATCAAGGAACTGCAGCAAAAGGGCTACAAGCTCCCCGACTATCCGGACGAGGTCAAGAACGACACCGACAAGGAAGTCAAAGCCCGCTATGACAAGGTCAAGGGCAGTGCGGTGAACCCGGTCCTGCGCGAAGGCAACTCCGATCGCCGCGCGCCGCTGTCGGTGAAGAACTACGCCCGCAAGCATCCGCACCGCATGGGTCCGTGGAGCGCCGATTCGAAGTCGCACGTGGCCCACATGGAAAGCGGCGATTTCTACGGCAGCGAGAAATCCACCGTGATCGAGAACGCCGGCAACGTGCGCATCGAGCTGGTCGGCAAGGATGGCTCGGTCAAGGTGCTGAAAGAGAAGACGGCGGTCAAGGCGGGCGAGATCATCGACGCCGCCGTCATGAGCAAGAAAGCGCTGCGCAGCTTCCTGGAAGCGCAGGTGGAAGACGCCAAGAAACAGGACGTCCTGTTCTCGGTGCACCTGAAGGCCACCATGATGAAGGTCTCCGACCCCATCCTGTTCGGCCAGGTCGTCTCGGTCTTCTTCAAAGACGCGCTGGCCAAGCATGCCGACGTCCTCAAGCAGGTCGGATTCGATCCGAACAACGGCCTGGGCGACCTGTATGCCAAGATCAAGGAGCTGCCGGCCGAGAAGCAGGCCGAGATCGAAGCCGATATCCAAGCTGAATACGCCAAGCGCCCGCGCCTGGCCATGGTGAACTCCGACAAGGGCATCACCAACCTGCACGTGCCGAGCGACGTCATCATCGACGCCTCCATGCCGGCCATGATCCGCGAGTCGGGCAAGATGTGGGGCCCGGACGGCCAGCTGTACGATACCAAGGCCGTGATCCCCGACCGCAGCTATGCCGGCGTCTACCAGACCGTCATCGAAGACTGCAAGAAGAACGGCCCGTTCGACCCGGTCACCATGGGTTCCGTGCCCAACGTCGGGCTGATGGCCCAAGCTGCCGAGGAATACGGCTCGCACGACAAGACCTTCCAATTGCCCGAAGATGGCACGGTGCGGGTGGTCGACGAGGCCGGCAAGGTCCTGCTGGAGCAGCCGGTCGAAGCCGGCGACATCTTCCGCATGTGCCAGACCAAGGACGCCCCGATCCAGGACTGGGTCAAGCTGGCCGTGACGCGGGCCCGTGCCACCGGGGCTCCGGCCGTCTTTTGGCTGGACAAGAACCGCGCCCACGATGCGCAGCTGATCGCCAAGGTCGAGAAGTACCTGAAGGACCACGACACCAGCGGCCTGGACATCCGGATCCTCTCGCCCATCGAGGCCACCAAGCTGTCGGTCGAGCGCATCCGCAAGGGGCTGGACACCATTTCGGTCACCGGCAACGTGCTGCGCGACTACCTCACCGACCTCTTCCCCATCATGGAGCTGGGTACCAGCGCCAAGATGCTGTCCATCGTTCCGCTGATGGCGGGCGGCGGTTTGTTCGAAACCGGCGCGGGCGGTTCGGCGCCCAAGCACGTCCAGCAGTTCCTGGAGGAAGGCTTCCTGCGCTGGGATTCGCTCGGCGAGTTCCTGGCCCTGGCCGCTTCGCTGGAGCACCTGGCCGACGCGTACAAGAATCCCAAGGCCAAGGTGCTGGCCACCACGCTCGACCAAGCGACCGGCAAGTTCCTCGACGAAGACAAGTCGCCCGCCCGCAAGGTCGGCGGCCTGGACAACCGCGGCAGCCACTTCTACCTGGCCATGTACTGGGCCCAGGCGCTGGCCGCCCAGACCGAGGACAAGGAACTGCAGGCTGTGTTCGCCCCGATCGCCAAGGAGCTGACCGAAAACGAAGCCAAGATCGTGGCCGAACTGAGCGCGGTGCAGGGCAAGCCGAGCGACATCGGCGGCTACTATCGCCCCAGCCCCGAGTTGGTCAGCAAGGCCATGCGTCCCAGCGCGACGTTCAACGCCATCCTGGCCAAGCTCGCCTAAAGCCCCTTCGTGTCGCGGCGTAGGCCCGTCCTACGTCGTCGCCCGGCCTTGAGACGCCCGCCTCGCGCGGGCGTTTTCATTTCTGCGGCGCACTGCGGGAAACGCGAACTGGCACGTAATTTGGCGTCTTATTCCGGCGTATCCCGCCACCGGATTCTTGACAATGAACGCTCCGATACTGCAAACGAAGGAAACGACATGTTGAAGTCGGGGCGTGGATGGAGACGCTGGTCGGGATGGCGTTCGGATCGTTCGACGCGCGTGCTCGAACAGGCGGTGGACGCAGTCATTACCCTTGATGGGCGCGGCCAGGTCGTTTTTTTTAACGCGGCGGCGGAGCGGCTGTGGGGATACGACCGCGCGGAGGTGCTCGGCCGTGATGCCGGGATGCTGTGGCCTGCGCAGGAGGGGCGCGTGGATCCGGTCCGGGATGCGGCCTCCGGCAAACATCGCAAGCTGCAAATCGTTCGCAAAGACGGTGGCAAGGTCTGGATCCTCCTTGCGTGGACCTCGTTGCAAGAGAAGGACGGGGCATGTCACACAGCTTTCGTGCGCGACGTCACGCAGCGCCACGAGGAGCAAGAGATCCTCAATCAGACGCTCGAACAGGCGCAGGATGCCGTGGTCTGCATCGACGAACGCAACTGCATCACGTTCTTCAATGCAGCGGCGGAGCGTCTGTGGGGATACGATCGGCAGGAGGTGCTCGGGCGCAATGTGAACGTGCTCGTGCCGGATGAAATCCGCGCCGAACACGACGGGTACGTGGAGGCCAACCGCCGGACGGGCCAGGACAAGATCGTCGGCACGACGCGCGAGGTCCATACCGTGCGCAAGGATGGCTCGCCGGTCTGGGGCGCGTTGTCGCTTTCCAAGATACGGGTCGGGGATCGCATCCTCTATACCGCGTTCGTTCGCGACGTCACGCATGAGCGCGACGTCAGGGAAGTCATCAACCAGACGCTGGAGCAGGCCCTGGACGCGGTGGTGACCATCGACGGCGAAAATCGCGTGACCTTCTTCAATGCCGCTGCCGAACGCCTCTGGGGGTGCCGCCGCGAGGAGGTGCTCGGCCGCAACGTGCACATGCTGGTGCCCAGTGCCATCCGGGCGCAGCACGATGCCTACGTGAACGCCAACCGTCATACTGGGGTGGACAAGATCGTCGGGACGAGCCGGGACGTGCTGATCGAGCGCAAGGACGGTTCCACGGTCTGGGGGAACCTCTCCCTGTCGCGCATCCGGGTGGGCGACACGGTCACCTATACCGCTTTCGTCAAGGACATCACCCGCGAGCGTGAGGCGAGGGAAATGATGAACCAGACGCTGGAACAGGCGCTCGATGCGGTGGTGATCATCGACGAGAACAACAACGTGACCTTTTTCAACGCTGCGGCCGAGCGGCTGTGGGGCTATGCCCGGGGCGAAGTCCTCGGCCGCAACGTCAAGATGCTCGTGCCGGAGGCGATCCGGAACGACCACGACCGCTTCATCCATGCCAACCGCACCGCAGGCGTGGACAAGATCGTGGGCACGAGCAGGGAAGTCGCCATCGAGCGCAAGGACGGCACCTGCATCTGGGGGCTGCTTTCGCTCTCCAAAGTCCGCCTTGACGGGAAGATCGCGTATACCGCCTTCGTCAAGAACGTGCAGGACGAGCATGAAGCCCGCCATACCACGCGCCGCGCGATGAGCTCGGTCCTGGGCTCGAGCGAGCAGATCGGCAAGATCGTCGCCGTCATCAACGAGATCGCCGATCAGACCAATCTGTTGTCGCTCAACGCCGCCATCGAAGCCGCGCGCGCGGGCGAGGCCGGCAGGGGGTTCGCCGTCGTCGCCGACGAAGTGCGCAAGCTGGCGGTGCGATCTTCCAAGTCGGCGGGCGAGATCGACGAACTGGTCGAAGAAACCAAGGCCCGGATCAACGAGCTGGCCGACTCGCTGCAGCTGCGCGAGCAGGCCTGATCGACGCCCTGGGACTCAAGGCTGGGCGGCGTTTTCTCCGCCGCCCAATTCGCGCGCAGCCTCGCGCAGCAATTTGCCGATCTCCTCCACCTGCGGCTTGGCCCTTTCCAGCGGGGCGCCTACCGCCAGCGCATAGGGAGTGTCGAACAGTACGACCGGGACGGCCACCGATAGAGTGTCGGGCTGGTGTTCGCCGAAGTTGACGTGATAGCCGCGCGCGATGCCGTCCTGCAGCGCCTTGCGCAATTGTTCGCGCGTGGCGGGCGTCCGTTCGGTGTAGCACACCAGGCGCAGGCGCTCGATCAGGGCTTCGCGCTCCGCCGGCGCCATGGCGTGCAGCAGGGCGCGCCCCGAAGCGGCGGCGTGCAGGGGCTTGCGCTCGCCCGGCCGGGCGGTGAACCGCACGATGCGCTCGGGCTCCGCGACCTGCAGGTAAACCACTTGGTCACCCGAACGTTGAGCCAAGATCAGCGTTTCCCTAAGGTTTTCCCGTAGGGTGTCGAGGACGGGGCGGACCCGCTCGGTCAATTGGTCGTGTTCGGCAATGGCGCTGGCTTCGTCGAACCATCGCCGCGTCAGGTAGTAACGGCCGCCGGACTGATGGGCGTAGCCCTCTTCTTCGAGGGCGTCGAACAGCGCCATGCAGTCGGACTTGGGGATGTCCAGCGCCGTCGAAACCTGCGACAGCGAGGCGGGGGTCCGCGTCTGCGCGAAATACTGCAGGATGGTCAACAAGCGCCTGGCGCTCCGCACATCGTTCGTATTCATGGCCTAGAGTCTATATGCACCGATGGGGTGGCGCCAGGCCTTGGAGCGCCGCGGGCACGACGCGACGGGCGACGCTCGCCGATTGCGCTGCCATACATATCAGCTTTGCTTTTCCAAGAACTGGGAAGCCTAGGTTCGTCTCACTATAGTGGCTCCAGCGCGGCGGCCGAATCGGCCGGCCGGCCGAGAACCATAAATCGACGGAGACGACCTTGAAACGCCCCATTGCCGCTTTGATGGGCTGCTTGACAGCCACGCTGATGCTCTTGCCCGCCGTCCACGCGCAGTCGGATTACCCCAACCGCCCGATCACCCTCGTCAATCCGTATGCCCCCGGCGGACCTGCCGATACCCTGGCACGGGAGTTGGCTTCCAAACTGAAAGAACGACTCGGCCAGCCGGTGGTCGTGGAGAACAAGCCAGGCAGCGGTGCGGTGGTCGGCACCGGTTACGTCGCCCGCGCCAAGCCTGACGGCTATACGCTGCTCATGGGGACTTCGCCGGGCATGATCGTCGGCCCCCTGATCGAGCGGACCACCTACGACGGCCTGAAGGATTTCGACTTGATCGGGCTGATCGCGAACCAGCCCGTGGTGCTGGTGGCCAACGCGAAACTGGGCATCGACTCCTTGCAGGATTTGATCGAGCGCGCGCGCAAGAACCCCGGCCAGTTCAACTTCGCTTCGGCGGGCACCGGCGGGCCCACGCATTTGGCCGGCGAAATGTTGCGCCGCCGCGCGAATATCCAGATCGTCCACGTGCCGTACAAGGGCGCCGCGCCCGCCTTGCAGGACCTGATCGGCGGCCAGGTGCAGCTTGGCATGTTGAGCGCTTCACCCGTGCTGCCCTTTGTCAAGGACGGGCGATTGAAGGCCCTGGCCTATACCGGCTCCAGGCGTTCCTCGCTCCTGCCCGATGTGCCTACCATGGCGGAAGCGGGGGTGCAGAACTGGAGCGAGGTCTCGACCTGGTACGCCCTGGCCGCGCCGCGCGGCACGCCGCAGGCTATCATCACGAAACTGAGCGAGGCGTTGACGGCGATCAACGCCGATCCCCAACACCGCAAGTTCCTTTCCGAGCAGGACGGCCTCATCGACAACATGACGCCGGCCGAGGTCACTAGCTTCGCCGAAAAAGACCTGGCGGCGATGAAGGAGCTGCTCGGCGCGTTGGACATGCTAGCGAAATGAACAATTCCGGCGCGGCGCCCGTCTCGCGCCGCACTGGAAGCAGGACACATGAAAGAATTCATTCGAGTCGACGGCCAAGGCCTCGATCCAGCAGATGCCTATCGCCTGGTCGTCGGATGTGTGGTGCCGCGCCCCATTGCGTGGATCACGACGCAAAGCCGCGAGGGCCGCGTCAATGCCGCCCCGTTCAGCTCCTACAACTATGTCGCCACCCGGCCGCCCATGTTGGCGGTGAATATTTCCACCCTGGATGGCGAACTCAAGGATACGGCCCGCAACATCCTGGACACCCGCGAATTCGTGGTCAATGTCTCGACCGAGGCGGACCTCGAGGTCATGCATGCGAGCGCGGCCGAGTATCCGCCCGAAGTGAGCGAACCCGAGGAGTTGGGCATCGAGCTTTTGCCCAGCCATCACGTGCGGGCACCCCGGATCGCCTCTACTCCCGTGCAAATGGAGTGCCGCCTGGACCAGGTCGTCAAGCTGGGCGAAGGCTACAACACGCTCTACATCGGCGAAGTCGTCGCCTTTCATCTTTCGCCGGACATTTACGACGGACGCCGCGTCAACAGCGCGGCGATGCGGCCCATCGCCCGCCTTGGCGGGCCGTTCTACGCCGCGCTGGGGGAAATCTTTCACCGGCCCATGCTGCAGCGCCAGCCCGGCGCCGAACCGCCTGAGCCGCCCGGCCGGTCGTAACGGGGCAGGTACCGCACTGGGCATTCCCGTGCGGCGATGTGGCACCCCATTTCAGTTCACCGTATCGGCGGCCGGATCATTCCTGCCCGGCCGATGTGCGCCGCTCCGCCATCTTGGCGAGGATGTCGGGCAGGCGGCTACGCGCCGTTTCCGCGAGGTCGCCATATAGGCTGTTGCCGTGCGCGTCGATGCCCACGGTGGCGGGCCCCAGCCCTTCTACCTTGAGCTTGACCAGGCGGTAGTGGTGCACCAGGTCATTCCAGTGGACGTCGACCACTTCCCGTATCGCTTCGGACAGCAGCGTGCAGCCGCCACCGAGGAAAGACAGATAGACGCATCCCGCCTCGCGCATGGCCTGGACGCTCGCCGCGTCGAGGCCACCCTTGCCACCGGTGATCCGCAGCCCGAGCTCGCGGATCAGCCGCGGCATGAAGGCATTGAAGCGCGTGCTGGTGGTAGGGTTCAGATAGAGCACTTCGAAGCGTCCATCGTTTTCCTGGCTGTAGCTGCCCAAATGGAGCAGTGCCCCGCCGTGCAGGTTCGTCGGCATGGCTTGGCCACGGTCGAGCAGCGCCGCCAGGCGCTCGTGGGTGGTCATGCCCGCGCACAGGACGACTTCGCCGTAAAGCCGGACCTGGTCGCCCACGCGCAGGCTCCGGGCCTGTGCTTCCGTCAAGGGGAGCTCGAGATGATGCAAGGTGGTCACGGTCGCTATTCCTCGGCCAGGCCGGCCTTCATTCGATGATCTCGACCCGCCCGGAGTCGTAGAGGCGGGCGCGGGTGCGGCGGTTGATCCAGCAGTTGAAGCACACCGCCACGGGCGTGAAGCCGTGCCCCGACGCGTAGTCCACGTGCACGGCCATGGCCGTGCTGTCGCCGCCCGTGCCCATGGGCCCGAAACCCGTCGCATTGGCCGCTTCTTTCAAGCGGCTTTCCATCGCGGCCAGCACGGGTTCCGGGTTGACCGAGCCGATGGGGCGCAGGGTGGCCTGCTTGGCGAGCTTGGCGGCGTAATCGAAGGTTCCGCCTATGCCTACGCCTATTACCACAGGCGGGCAATGTTGCGAACCCGCCTTCAGGATGACCTCCAGGACGTAGCGTTCGATGGTCTCCAGCGTAGGGAAGGTGAAAATCTCCAGCGCGGCCCAGCGCCCGGAGCCGAGCGCCTTGGGCGAACAGGTAATCTCGACGTAGTCTGCCCCGTCGATCAGGTCGAAGGTGACGATGGGCATGTCCTTGCCCTTGTAGCCGCGCTCGTTGGTGAGCGGATTGGTCACGTGGGCGAGCAGGGGCGGCTGGATGCTTGCCACCAGGTCGTCGAAGCCGTCGGAGAACGCGCGCTTGATGTCGCCCTCCAGGCGGGCGCGCGTGCCCAGGCCGACGAAGTAGACGGGCACCCCGGAATCGGAGCACACGAAATGCGCGCGCGCCTCCGCCGCGTCTGCGCTTTGGAGCATGATGCGCAGCGTGCCCCGCGCGACCTCGTTGCGCTCCGTTTGCTCGGCCGCCCGCAGCGCTGCCTTGGTGTCTTCGGGAATTTTCTTCAGCGCGCGTTCATAGAGCTGGGCGCTGACCGACCGTACGAGGTCGTAGGTGATGGCCATCTCTCCCCCTGTGGCGCGTCACTCGCGCGTGGTGCATGGGCTCGTATTCCGACTATAGCGACCAGCCGGGGCGGCCGCTATCACCGGCGCGACACACCTGCTTTGCCGCCGGCACGCGGGGTATCGTGCTGGCTATACTGGCCGCCACGCAACGTGTTTCGACGGGAATTTCGCATGAAGCTGCATTGGTCCACTCGATCCCCATACGTACGCAAGGTAATGGCCGCCGCCATCGAGACCGGCCTGGACGGCGAGATCCAGCCCCAGCTGTCCATCGTCTCGCTGTCTACCGTCAATCGCGACGTGGAGCGCGACAATCCGCTGGGCAAGATTCCCACCCTGGTGACTGACGACGGCAGGGCGTTGTACGACTCGCTGGTCATTTGCGAATACCTGGACCACCATAGCCGCAAGAACCGGCTCTTTCCCCGCGACTTCGAACAACGCCTGGAAGCGCTGCGCTGGCATGCGCTGGGCAACGGGCTGACGGACATCCTCATTCTCTGGAACAACGAGCGGGGGCGCGATCCGTCGCTGCAATCCCAGGCGCACCTGGCCGCCTTCCGCGCCAAGGCGCAGGCCACGCTGGATGCGCTGGAAGCGACCATCGACCAGCTCGACCGCCGGGAATTCGACATCGGCCATCTGGGCGTTGCCGTCGGGCTGGGGCATGCGGACTTCCGTTTTGCCGACTTGCAGTGGCGCGCGACGCGCCCGCGCCTTGCCGCCTGGGCAGACCGCATGGGCGAGCGCGAATCGCTGCGCCGAACGGTGCAATACGATCCGCGGCAGCAGCAGCCCCAGGCTTAACTTCGTGAGGCGGCGAATTCGGCCGCGAGCGCGTTGACCAGTCCTCCGGCTTCCCAGATTTGCACCATCTGGGGCGAGAACGGCGGCGAATCGATGACGCGGCCGTCGGCCAGCTCGATCTTCCCGGTGGCCGGCGTGACGCTGATCACGTCGCCGTCTTCCACGACGCGGGTGATGCCGGGCACCAGCAGTACTGGCAGCCCCTGGCTCATGGCGCGCCGGATGAACCCCGACTCGCAGGATTCCACCAGCACGGCCGAAATGCCCGAGGCCTTGAGGGCCACGCTGACTTCCACATGGTTGTGGTGCGCGAAGTTCGCGCCTCCCACCACAATGTCCCCGGGCCTGACTTCAGACGGAAACTCGGGCCGTAGCTTGCGGAAACACATCTGCCGCAGCGATTCGACGTCGAAGGGCTTGCCGAAGCCGTCCCGCACTGCGGCGAATTCGATGATGCCGTCGTCGCCGCAGACCTGGTCACCGAATTTCCAGACCCGGCCCCGGAGGGTGCGGGCGGCGGATGAGGTGGATGCCTGGTTCATTGGTGTTCCTCAGATCCTGCCCGCCAGCAGCGGACGGGGATCGGTGATTTCTCCTGCGACGGCCGAGGCGGCGACGGTATAGGGAGATGCCAAGTGGACGGCGGCCTCGGTGCTGCCGTTGCGGCCTTGGTAATTGAATTGGTGGGTGGTGATGGAGACATCGTCGCCGCTCAGCACCCCCAGGTAGCCCCAGCAGGTATTGCAGCCCGGCGACAGTACCGTGGCTCCCGCCTCGGCGAAGACCTCGAGCAGGCCCTCGCGGGCCGCCGCCGCATAGACGTTCTGGCTGCCCGGCGAGATGTACATCGTCACGTGGGGGGCAATCCGGCGCCCGCGCAAGATGGCGGCCGCGGCGCGTAGGTCTTCCAGCCGGTTGTTGGCACAAGAGCCGATGGCTGCGTGATCGATGCGGCGGCCGGCCACTTGCGCGACGTCGACGGCGCCACTTTGCGTGGGAGGCACCGTCACCATGGGGGTGAGTTGCGACAGGTCGTAAGTCAGCACGGCCGCATAGTCGGCGTCGGGATCGCTGCGCACCACCTCGTAAGGGCGGCCGTTCGCCCGTTCCTCGACATATTCGAGCGCACGCTGGTCGACGTCCATGATGGCGGTGTCCGAGCCCGTGTGGAAGGTCGAGGCCAGGATTGCCTGCCTGTCGTCCAGGCTCAGGCCGGCCAGCGCGGGGCCGCCATATTCGACGCAGCACTGTAGGAAGGTGCCGGCTTGTTCGTGGTCCCGGATGATGGCCTGGACCAGGTCTCGCCCGGTCACGCCGAAGGGCAGGCTGCCGACCAGTTCGATGCGCACGGTCTTGGGGACGCAGACCCAGTGCTGGTCTTTGAGCAGCGGCGCCAGCACGTCGGTGGACATGGGTATGTTCAGCGCGCCCACGGCGCCTATCGACGCGATATTGCCTTCATCGGAAAAAATCAGCGACCCGGGCCGAGCAAAGCCGCGTTCGACCAGGACCAAGTGGCGCAACCCGGTGTTGGGGCCGTAGAAGTTCTCCACGCCGAACTCCCGCGTCAACTTGCGCAGCATGTGGTGCGTTGCAGCATGCGGGGAACCGGTCGCCGCCGCCGGCGTATGGTCGATGACGATGATGGCTTTTTCGGGGCGCGCGAACTTGGTCGCCCCGATTTTCTCAAGGTTGCGCTTGTGCACGGGCCAGACCATCTCCTGCGTGACCACGTGGTCCGGCACGCAGTTGACGTACTCGCCTGGCGCCACCGTGTCGCGTCCCGCCGCGCGCGCCAGGATTTTCTGTGCGATGGTTTGACCGGAAGAAGCTGCCATGGTTGGGTCCCGTTGAGCGCTCACTTGAGCGAAATACCCGTTTCCTTGATGAATTGCCCCCAGAACTCGTAGCTGTTGAGGACATTCTTGCGGTACTGCTCCGGCGTGCTGGAAACGGCCACCGCGCCCACTTTTTCATAGGTGCTGCGCACGTCGGGGCGTGCCATGACCTTTGCGATCTCGCGCTGCAGGCGCTCGACGATGGGCGCGGGCGTGCCGGCCGGCATGATGACGCCGTATTCGGTTGCCTGCACGACCGAGGGGTAGCCGAGCTCGACCATCGTGGGCGTGTCGGGCAGCATGCTCGTTCTTTTCTCGGTCGTCACGACAAGCACGCGCACGTTGCCGGATTGGACGTGCGGCAGGATGGGGGTGAGGTCTGCGACCACGGACTCGACTTGGTTGCCGAGCAGGTCGGTGATCGCCGGCGCGGCACCCGCATAGGGGACGTGCACGATGTCCATGCCGGTGGCGCGCTTGATGCGCTCGCCGGCCAGGTGCACCATGGTGCCGTTGCCGGCACTGCCATAGTTCAGCTTGCCGGGATTGCGCTTGGCGCGCTCCATGAAATCGGCCATGCTCGTGATGCCGGACTTGACGTTCACGGCAAGGACGGCCGGCACCTGTGCCAGGCTCGAGACGAAGACGAAGTCGTCCTTGACGGAATAGGGGACGCTCATCAGGTGGGGAATCACCATGAGCGAACCGCCTGAGCCGAAGCCCATCGTGTAACCGTCGGGCGCTGCCTTGGCGACGGCTGCCGTGCCTATGGTGCCGCCGGCACCGCCGCGGTTTTCGACGACGACGCTCTGGTTTAGTGCTTCGCCCAGCGGCCCGGCGATGGCCCGGGCATAGGTGTCAGTGGGGCCACCCGGAGGGAAGGGCACGATGAACCGGATGGGACGGTTCGGCCAATCGCCGCTCTGCGCCACGGCGGCCGTCGAGAATGTTCCCAGGGCGCAGCTTGCCATCAGGCATGTCGCAAGCAGTCTCGCAAACATGGCAGTCTCCTCTCAGGCGGTCGGGCCGCCGTCTGGTTGTTGGAAATATGTGCGGGCATGGTATCGGTCAGGGGGCGAGGCCGGTAGGCATCGTCGCGCAAAGCTGCTATGGCGTGCGCGTTATCGGCTCGAGCGGGCGTAGAGGCCCAGCTTCTCGGCACGTATCCGCGCGAGCGCGTAAACGGTTTCCAGCAGCGGCGCGGGCTTGCCGAGCTCCTCGGCGATCTCGACCGCGGCGCCGAGAATGCTGTCCAGCTCGACCGCGCGGCCGGCTTCCACGTCTTGCAGCATGGAGGTCTTGACGTTCCCCAGCTTGCGGGTGATGGCCAGGCGCTCGGGAGGAGAAATGGACAAGGGCAGGCCGATTGCCTCGCCCATTGCGAGGAGTTCGCGCATCATGGCCTGGAACATACGGTTGACGCGCGCATCGTCGATCAGGATGTCGGTGGCCGACCCCGTCAGCAGGCTGACGGGATTGAAGCAGGCATTGCCAAGCAATTTTTCCCAGACGACACTGCGTATGTTCGCATGGGCGGAGGCGTCGAACCCGGCTTGCGCGAGCGCGCGGGCAGCGATTTGTGCGCGCGGGCTGTCGCCGCCTCCCGGTTCGCCCACCACGAGGCGCGATCCCGAGGCATGCACCACGACGCCCGGCTCCGGGCAAGAGCATGAGGGGAAAACGACGAACCCCAAGAGCTTTTCTGCCGGAATGGCGCGCTCGAGTTTTCCGTCTGGGTCGACCGTACGCAGCCGGTGGCCGGCCAGTGGGCCGCTACCGGCTTGGAAGAACCACCACGGCACGCCGTTGAGCGCCGGCAGCACGACCGTGCCGGGCCCCATCATCGGGCCGAGTCGGTCGGAGAGCTCCGGCAGGGAGGGAGACTTCACCGCGAGGATGAGGATGTCTTGCGGCCCGAGTTGCGAGGGATCGTCGCTGGCCCGCACTTTGGCGCAGGACTGCTTGCCCCCGCTGTGCAAGACAATGCCTCGCTCGTTGATCGCCCGCAAGGTAGCGCCACGGGCCAGCACGCTGACCTCGTTGCCTGCCAGGGCCAGCCGGGCAGCCAGAAGCCCGCCGATCGCCCCCGCGCCGGCGACGCCTATCTTGAGCGGGCGAGTGGCGGGAGCGCCTTGTTCCAGGCTGTTTTCCATCCCCATACGTCTCCTTTGTGGCGACGGTGTCTTGGACCGTCATGGATATCCGATTCATTATTCCGGCTAGGCCTCGCCGCGTGATGCGCCCGCAGGCATTTCTGCTTGTGCCGGGCAGATATAGCCTCCACGCCTCCAGCGGTATGCGTATGGGCGCATTCCAGTCTTGCCGGCCCAGGTAGTAGGCAAGCGCGCGCCCTGCCCCTAGAGTCCGCACTGCGGCGACGGGCGCGGGCGGATCGGACGCCTCCGCGCGGTCGACGCACACGTGGAGGAATGTATGCATCGAAGGACGGGCCCGCTGTCGCACGTCAAAGTCCTGGACCTGAGCCGCATCTTGGCGGCGCCTTGGGCCAGCCAGATCCTGGCCGATCTCGGCGCCGACGTCATCAAGGTGGAGCGGCCGGGCAGCGGCGACGATACCCGCACCTGGGGGCCGCCCTTCCTGAAGGACGCCGAAGGCCGGGATACCAAGGAAGCGGGGTATTACCTTGCAGTGAATCGTGGCAAGCGCTCGATCACGATCGCGCTCGACAAGCCCGAAGGGCAGCGCATCGTCAGGGAGCTGGCCATGCGCGCCGACATCGTGCTGGAAAACTACAAGGTCGGCACGCTCGCCCGCTATGGCTTGGACCAGGCTTCGCTGCGGGCGCTGAATCCGCGGCTCATTTATTGTTCCGTCACCGGCTTCGGGCAAACCGGTCCGCGTCGCGATCAGCCTGCCTACGATTTCCTGATCCAGGCCATGGGCGGCTTGATGAGCGTGACCGGCGAGCGCGACGACAGGCCAGGCGGCGGCCCGCAGAAGGTGGGCGTGCCCATCGTGGATTTGATGACAGGCATGTACGCCGCGGTGGCAGTGCTCGCCGCGCTGGCCCGCCGCAACGAGACGGGCCGGGGAGAGTACATCGACATCGGCATGTTCGACGTGCAGGTCGCGACCCTGGCGAACCAGGCGATGAATTATCTGGTGTCCGGGAAGTTGCCCAAGCGCAACGGGAACGCCCATCCCAATATCCAGCCGCAGGATGTTTATCGGTGCGCCGACGGCGACATCATTCTCGTGGTCGGCAACGACGGCCAGTTCCGCAAGCTGTGCGAAGCGCTGGGCCATCCGGAGTGGGCGAATGACGAGCGCTTCGCCACGAACGCGCAGCGCGTGCGCAACGTCGAGACGTTGTCGGCCATGCTGCGCGAGGACTTCGCGCGCCGCGACCGCGCGACGCTGCTGGAGCAGTTGGACCGCGCAGGCGTGCCGTGCGGGCCCATCAACAACGTGGCAGAGGTGTTCGAAGAGCCGCAGACCCTTGCGCGCGACATGCTGCGCTATGTCGATCATCCCTGCGGGGCGCGCGTGCCGCAGGTGGCGAGCCCCATGCGATTTACCGAGGGCGAGCTGCCGGAGATGGTGGCGCCGCCGCTGTTGGGGCAGCACAGCGACGAGATCCTGGAGGAGCTGGGCTATGACTCCGCCGCCGTCCAGGCCTTGCGCGCGGCGGGCGTGATCTGAAAGCGGGGGCCGACGCATGAAACTCCATTGGTCCCCCAAGTCGCCCTACGTGCGCAAGGTCATGGTGTGCCTCCATGAGCTCGGCATGGACGAGCGCGTGGAGCGCGTGCGCTCGGTAGCGGCCATGCTCAAGCCCAATCCGCAGATCATGCGTGACAACCCGCTGAGCAAGATTCCGACGTTGGTCTTGGACGACGGGACGGCGCTTTTCGATTCGGCAGTCATTTGCGAATACCTCGATGCGCAGGCCCGGGGCGGGCTTTTCCCGGCCGAGGGCAACCAGAGGTGGCATGCCCTGCGGTGGCACGCGTTCGGCGACGGCCTGCTGGACGTGCTGATCCTGTGGCGCAATGAGACTGAGCGCCCCGCAGCCCAGCAGTCGGATGCGCTCATCGAAGCCTTCCAGGTCAAGACCGACGCATCGCTGCGCCAGCTGGAAAGCGAAGTGCCCGCACTGTCGGCCGCGCCTTTCGGCATCGGGCACATTGCGATCGGGTGTGCGCTCGGCTACATCGACTTCCGCTTTGCGGCGCTGCCGTGGCGAGAGCAGGCCCCGCGGCTGGCGGAGTGTTACGCGCGGATCGCGGATCGCCCGTCGTTCCGCCAGACTGAGCCGGTGCTCGAAGGGTGAGCCCAGCCTAGGCGTAGAGGCGGGTGGCGTTGTCGACCAGTATCCTGCGTGCCAGGGATGCGTCGTCCGTCCAGGCGAGGAAAGTATCGAACAGCTTGCGCGTGTCCGGCCATGGGTCGATGCGGATGTGGGGCCAGTCGCTGCCCCAGACGAGCTGCTCGGGGTTCGCCGCGAGCAAGGCACGATGGAAGGGGCGCCCCGCCTCCATGTCCGTCTTTAGCAAGCTGCGGTAAGCCGAGAGCTTGACCCAGGCCTTGCCCTCGCCGAGCAGGCGCACGAGCTGTTGAAAGCCCGGGTCGTTGGGGCCCGCGGCCACGTCGAAGCTGCCCATGTGGTCGATCACCACGGGACAAGGAAGGCTGCGCAGCAGCGGCGCGATGCCCGGCAGGGCCTGGCAGTCTGTCCAGAGTTCGACGTGCAGGCCGGCATCGGCCACGGCACGCGCCATCTGGGAGAGATCGTCGATGGAGGCGCTGCCCGCGAAGTTTCCGCCTGCGCCGCTGCGATGGCTGTAACGCAGCGCCCGTACGCCGCGTTCGCGCAAGGTCGTGAGATCGAGCGTGGTTCCCGGCCGGGCGACGATCACGCCGCGCAGGTGCGCGTGGCTCGCGAGCGCATCGAACAGCAGGGAGTAGTTTTCCCCGTAGGCGCTCGGATGCACCAGCACCGCATGGGATAGCCCCTGGCGGGCCAACATGGCCGAGTGGTCTTCGACCAGCGCCTCGGGTGGCGTGTAACTGCGTTCGGCCGCCAGCGGATAGCGGTCGTATGGGCCGAGCAGATGGGTGTGGCAGTCCCACCCCTTGATGGCGGTGGAATCACGTTGCGCCTGCGTGCTCATGCCGTCACCCCTTCTTTCCCCAGACCGCCGGGTCGTCCTGGGGCAGCGGGAAGGCCGCGACGACGCCTGGCTCCAGCGGTATTTCGTGCGCGTTCAGGGTCATCGCGACCAAGGTGTAGTAACCGACCAGCGCGGTCAGTTCGACCACCGTACGCGGGCCGAATCGCGCCAGCGCGGCGGCGTAAGTGGCGTCGGACACGGACCTGTGGGCGTTCAATTCGCTGGCGAAGCGTACCACCAGCGCGTCGTCCGGCGGCAATTCGTCGGGAATGCGCTGTTCGCGCAGCGCTTCGATGATCCATTCTTCGACGCCGGCTTTTTCGGCCTCCGTCCGGTGCGCGGCCCATTCGAAGGGAGAGCTGCAGGCCCTGGCCGTGACCAGGATGGCCAGCTCCGACAGGCGAGGAGGAAGCGAAGTGTCGTAGCGCAGCAGCTCGCCGAGCGCCGACCAGCGGTCGGCTAGCTCGGGGTTGTACAGGGCCGCGCGCAGGGGGCCCCTCAACCGGCCGCGCTTGCCGGCAATGACTTTGTCGTGCACCCGGCGCTGTTCCGGGGTCATGGTTTCGGGCGTGGGCAAATCGATTCTAGGCATGGTCTCCTCGCTTTTGGCCGCATTATCCGACGCCGGGATGAGAGGCGCTATGGCGCGAGGCGCATAGCAGCCTTGACCTCGTCTGCCTTTGCGCACGGCTTGGGGGCGCCTAGACTCGCTCCAGTCAAATTGCCTCTCGCATTTCGCTTATTTCCCACATGAACGAATTCAAGCAGCTGCAGCTCCGCCTGGACGGCCACGTCGCGGTGGTGACTTTGGATAACCCGCCGGTCAATGCGCTGACCCGCGTGTTGAACGACGAATTGATCGCGGCGATGGACTGGATATCCGAGACGCCGGAGGTTCGCGTGGTGGTGCTCACGGGCGCGGGCAAGGTTTTCTGCGCGGGGGCCGACCTCAAAGGCCGTGCGGACGTCATCAAGGGGCCGGGCGACCTGCCTGCCCACCTGCGGCGAACCCGCGAGTGTTTCCACGCCATTCGCGAGTGCGCCAAGCCGGTGGTGGCGGCGATCAATGGCCCGGCGCTGGGATCCGGGCTCGCCATGGTGGCCTCGGCCGACGTGCTCCTGGCGTCCGAACGCGCGACGCTTGGCCTGCCGGAGGTGGACGTCGGGCTGATGGGGGGATGTAGGCATGCGATGCGCCTCTTCCCTCATTCCCTGTTGCGCCGCATGATGCTGACCGGCCACCGGGTGCCGGCTTCCGAGCTTTATCGGCTGGGCATCGTCGAGGCCTGCACCGCACCCGAGGAGCTGATGCCCGCTGCCATGGAGCTGGCAGGAATCATTGCTTCCAAGAGCCCGGTGTCTACCCGTCTTGGCAAGCATACGCTCAACACCATCGAGGACATGAGCCTGCGCGACGGATACCGCTACGAGCAGGACATGACCGCTTTCCTCTCTACTACCGAGGATGCCGCCGAAGCCCAGGCCGCGTTCCGCGAAAAACGCGCGCCAGTATTCAAGGGACGCTAGCGCTCGCCCGGCTCGCGCCCCCGGCAGGGGGCGTGTGGGTATAAACTCGTCTTCTTCTCCTGGACGAGCGCTGTTTGCAATGCAGCATCCGAAAGCCACCAGCATCCAGCTGGATGTGACCGCCAGCTTGCACAAATGGCGGGCGTTTCTCGCGATCGGCGAATTGGGTAGCCTGACCCGGGCTGCCCTGTTCCTCAACAGCAACCAATCCTTATTGAGTCGCCAGCTCAATGCGCTCGAACGCGAATGCGGGACTAGGTTGTTCGTGCGCACCGGGCGGGGCGTGGAGCTCTCTGACGTAGGGCAGCGCATTTTTCCGCAAGTGCGAGCCTTGCTCGCCGAGGCTGAGCAGCTCGAAAGAGAGATCCGTGAACAAGCGCGGGATGCGAGCGGGCGCGTCACGCTCGGCACGCTACCCTCCATTGGCCATCACCTGGTGGGGCAGCTGTTCACCGCCGTGCGCGCACGCTATCCCGGAGTCAGCCTCAAAGTGCTCGAGGGGTCGAGCGGGCAAGTCGAGGAATGGCTTGCCGATGCGCGCGTCGACATCGGCATTTTGTATCGGTATGGCGGCTCCTTGCCGGAGCACGAGCAATGCCTGGCGACCGTCGACAGTTACCTGATTGGCCCCGTCGGCGATCGCCTCACCGCGCAGGAGGAGGTGCCTTTCCGCAGCCTGCATGAGTTGCCCTTCATCCTGCCGAGCGCGCCCAACGGCCTGCGAACTGCGCTCGACTCCATGGCGCGCCAGGAACGCATTACGCTCGCACCAGTGATCGAAGCCGACTCCTTGCCGTTGCAGGCCTCCCTGGTTGCGCGCGAAGGCCTTTATACCGTGCTGCCTTTGCACGCCGTCTGGACCGAGGTGGCAAACGGCCAGGTACAGGCGGCCCGCATCGTGGACCCTCCATTCCAGCGGACGGTCGCCTTGACCTTCGCCAAGAACAAGGGCCCCGGCAAGGCGGTGTCCGCAATCGCGGCGCTGATCGGCGAGATCGTCGAAAAAATGGCGCGCGACGGCATGTGGTGGTCCAGCCGCTGAGCCAGGCGTCCGTAATTTTTCATCGATCATGCAGGAGGCGCCTGTGCCGATACAGGACGGAAAGTTTTATCTCGTGAGCCTGGGGACGGGGGATCCCGATCACCTGACGCTACGGGCAGACCGCGTCATCCGCGCTGCCGACCTGGTGCTCGGGCCGGCCGATGCGCCGGTGCGCTATGCGGAGCTGCTTGCCGGCAAACCGTTCATGGAGGCCGGGCACGGCCTGTTTACGCCCATGGCCCGTCGCCGGGCTCCGGCCGAGACGGTGGAGGCCGAAGAGGCCGCCCGCCGCAATGCCATCCTGGACTGTGTTTCCGCGGGCGGCACGGCGGTCGTGCTGACATATGGCGATCCTACCCTGTACGGGCCGCAAGTTGGATACCTACAGGCCTTTCGCGACTTGAACCCGCAGGTCGTGCCAGGGATATCCAGCTTCGCCGCGGCCAATGCGGCGCTGGCCTGCGCCGTGACGGGAGGGCGCACCAGCCAGTCCGTCATCCTGAGCCTGGGAAAAAACGCCAATGAAGGCTATGCGGGAAGTGACCGGCTTTCCGTGCTCGCCCAGAGTCGCAGCGCGTTGGTGCTGTTCACCATGAAGACGGACCTATCACGGGTGGTCGAAGAATTGCGCAGCGCCTATCCCGGCGACACGCCGGTCGCCGTCGTGTGCCATGCCGGCCGGGCGGAAAAACAAGAAATCTTGCGCGCCACGCTCGATACCCTAGTGGATGTAGCCGGCCGCCGCGAATTGCCTTTCGAGCACTTGATCTACGTCGGCGATTTCCTGGACCAGCCGGCGGGGGATTATCCATGACGCCCGCGGGAAGGCGATGCGACGGGGGCAGGCACGTTCCGCTCCCGTCAGGCGACCTGGTGCGTGAGGGCAATGTCGCGATGCGACGCCGATGACTCCAGAATTGCCAGGCAGATCTCCAGCGTAGCCTTGGCCCAACGGCCGTCGTGGCGAGGGGGGACGTTTTGCTGGACGGCTGCCGTCAATTCATCGATCACTTCATGGCGGGGCACGGCCGGTTTGTCGAGCGGGATCCAACGCTTGGCGTCGTCGCCATAAATGGCGATGCCATCGGGCATCGGCCTCAGGTCTGCCTGCTCGCAGGAAACGATGATGGGCCCGAAATGTTGGTAGGCGTGCTCTTCTGGCGCTTTGCCCGGTGGCCGGTAAGCCGTGCCCCCGTATGTGGCGTCGGCCTTGGCCTTGGCTTCGTCCTCGGGCGAGGCGATGGCGGCCAGCTTCCTGCGCGCGGTGCCGTAGTCGTCGGGCGACTTGCGGTTGCCCATTTCTCCTATCCAGTTCGTCCACTCGTCCGAATCGAAGTGGGCATAGCCGTTGTAAGACATGGATGCATAGGCGCCGGATTCGAACCAGAGCATGGCGGAGTAGGCGCCCTCGGTGGGGCGGCGCGGATCCCAGTTTCCCACCGCTGCGCGCAGGTGCGTGGGACGGGCGCCGGCGAGCAGCCGGACGATGTCCACCTGGTGCGCGGCTTGGCTGAAAACCGCCCCGCCGCCTTCGGCCGTGACCAGCTCTTCGGGGCGGCGGGGACGGTACAGGTAATCGGTGTAGTTCAGCGCATGGATCATGCGCACCGCGCCAAACTCGCCGCTGGCGATCAGTTCACGCGTCTTGAGGTAGGGCATGTCGAAACTATGGCAATGCCCCACGATGAGATGCACGCCTGCGCGCGCGCAGGCGTCGATCATGCGGTCGCATTCATCCATCGCCAGCGCCATCGGCTTTTCCACCAGCACGTGCTTGCCGCGGGCGGCGGCGATCTCGGCATGGCGTGCGTGGAACTGGTGCGGGCTGGCGATGTAGATGGCGTCTAGCGATGCATCGTCCGCTAGTGCTTCGATGTCATCGTATACCCGCGCGTTGAAGTCTCGGGCGAACTGCTCCCGTGCCGCGGCGCGTGGATCGCAAGCCGCCGCCAGGACGATGCGCGGGTCGCGCAGGAAGGTAGGCAGCATCAGGGAGAACGCCCGGCCAAGGCCGGCGACGCCCAGCCGCAGCGGAGACAACGACATCGGAACTCCTAGGGTTAGTCTGGTCTGGCAGCGCGAACCGGCGAGGCCGGCGCGCGCGTGCGCCTGGCGGGAATCTCAGCCCGCCGCGCTCGTTTACACCTGATAGTTGGACTCGAGCTGTTTGTTCGCCGGGACGTCGTCCCATACATAGCTGGCCTTGAATTGACGCCAGTCTATGGACTTGGGCACGATGGCCTGGAAGGAACAGACGTCCTTGGGAATGGCGTTCGAGCCGAGCCCCACGGGTTCCGCACCGGCGGCGAACTCGTCCAGCGCGGACAACATCCGGCGCCGGAATTCGACGATGGCGAGGTCGCTGGTGCCCAGGCGCTCTTCCGAGCGATCCGCGAGGGGGCCCATGGTGACCCACATGGCGATGTCCTGGTTCGGGAAGCCGGTGATACCCGTGAAGTTGCCCGCCTTCATGGCCTGGCGATCCTGCCAGAAGCGGTTCTCGTGGTTGCGGTAGGGACGGTAGCGTTCATCGAGGTCCGGCCCGATCTGCGCACGCAGGAACTTGCGCCAGGTTTCCGTATCCGGAGTCTTGTTGGGGTGGCCCCAGGCCAGGAAATAGAACGCCGTGTTCGTGTCGTCCATGGGGACATTGACGTTGGCGACGTTGTACAGGTTGTTGGGCGGGACCAGGACGGTGAACGGGGCGACGAACACGGTGGACCGGATGTAGTCGTGCGTTTCCGCATCGAAGATGGGCGTGCGGATGGCGGCGTAGCGGAAGCCGTAGGGCGTGCGCTCGACCTGCATGCGTGGCGATTTGTCGGTGGACGGGCGCAGCCAGTTCTTGTCGGTGGCCTCCGCCCCCTTGACCTTCGCGGGCACGAAGTCGGACGAGTGCAGGCTGGAGCTGTGCGCTGAGTCGATCGCGCCTTCCAGGATTTGCGCCCAGTTGCAGGGCAGCAGAATCTTGGCGATGGAGACTTTCGCTTCCTTGACGGGCGCCCAGGGCGGTGGAACGAATTCGGGCGCATCCTCTTCCTTGCCCAGGAACACCCAGACCATGCCGCCCCATTCGCGGGTGGGATAGGCCCTGGTCCGGATCTTCGAGGCGATGGGGCTGGTTTGCGGCTCCGAGGCCATGTCCACTACCTGCCCGGTGACGTCGATCTTCCAGCCATGGTAGAGGCAGCGCAGCCCGCCTTCCTCATTGCGGCCGTAGACCAGCGATACGCGGCGGTGCGGGCATTTTTCGTCCAATGCGCCAATGCGGCCTTCGCTGTCCCGGAACACGACCAGGTCTTGGCCCAGCACGCGCGCGTGGACGGGCGGCCCGTCCGGCTCGGATACCTCCTCGATCAGGCACAAGGGCACCCAGAAGCGGCGCATCAGCGCACCCATGGGCGCATCACCCTCGACCCGGCATAGCCGCTCGTTTTTTTCACGCGTCAACATCCTACTTTCTCCTTCAATTTTCGGGCTTGATCCCCGCGGCCTTGATGGGGCCGGCATAACGCGCGGCCTCGTCATCGATGGCCTTTGCGTATTCCTCGGGGGAACCGCCCACGGGTTCTATGCCCAGGCCTTGCATTTGCTTGATGACCTCGGGCTGCTTGACGACCTTGGCGATTTCGGCGCTGAGCTTCTTCATGAACTCAGGCGGCGTTCCCGCGGGGGCGAGCAGCCCCACCGTCACGGCGAAGTTGAAGCCGGGAACGATTTCCGAAACGGCCGGGATGTCCGGCGCCAGCGACGAACGCTTGAGCGAGTTCGTCGCGAGAATCTTGGCCTGCCCCTTCTGGGCGAAGCCCGCCAGCGACGGCAACGCTGCGACCACGATATCGACCTGCTTGCCCACGAGCGCGGGAACGGCCTGGCCCGATCCACGGAAGGGGACGTGGTCCAGCTTGAGGTTCAGTGCGCTTTTCAAGGCTTCCATGGTGAGGTGGTGGCTGCTTCCGATGCCCGAGGAGCCATAGGTGATGCCTTTCGGGCTGGTCTTGGCGAGTTCCACGAAATCTTTCAGGGTGTCGGCAGGAAAGTCCGGCCTGGCCGCAATGAAAAGCGGCGACGTGGCGATCAGCGACACCGGCATGAAATCGCGCTTCGGCTCATAGGCAAGGTCTTTGTAGAGCGACGGGTTGATGGACATCATCGAGCCGTCGGTAAGCAGCAGGGTATAGCCGTCTCGTGGGCTACCCATCAGCGTTTGCGCGGCCACGACGCCGTTGGCACCCGGCTTGTTCTCGACCACGAAGGACTTGCCCAGGTTTTCGGTCAGGCGTTGGCCGACGATGCGCGCGACGGTATCGGGCAGGCCGCCGGTGGCGTACGGCACGATGAAGCGCACGGGGCGCGACGGATATTCGGAGACGTCTTCCGCGTAGGACAGCATCGGCGCACAGGTCAGGAGGGCGGCCAGTCCGATCCGGGCTAGGCGTTTGGGCAAGCTGCGCAGGGGTTGGCGAGTATTCATGGAGTCTCCTTTATGGCTTTGCAGGTCGCGCTGTTCTTCCGAGCGCTTCTTCAATGCCGTGCCGGGCCATCCCGGACATGCGGCTTTTTATTAGATCTCTAAGGTAATAATATTAAAGGGCTAAGTATTTTTCAACCCCCGGGTTCGTAGGCGGGGCGGCGAGTATCATTGGCAAACCATAGGTCCACCAGAAAATGAGTTCCGCAGAAGACACTCGAAAAATCCTCGAGCACTGGCGCAGCGCCGTTCCCAACGATCGCCTGGCGCACCTGGTCAAGGACGCCACCCGCGCCTTCATCCGGGCGCTGCAGATGCGCCTGAACCAGCATCACGTTTCCTTCGGGCATTGGGCCTTCCTGCGCATACTGTGGCAGCAGGATGGGTTGACCCAGCGTGAGCTCAGCGCCGAGGCCGGAGTCATGGAGCCGACCACATTCAGCGCGCTGAAGGCGATGGAGGCGCTGGGCTACGTCGAACGCCGGCGTCTGCCCGGCAACAAGAAAAACGTGCACGTGTACCTGACTGAGAAAGGACGCGAGCTCGAAAGCGTCCTCATCCCCCTGGCCGAGGAGGTGAACCGGATAGGCATCCAAGGCCTGACGGAGGAGGAGGTGGGCGTCGCCCGCAAGGTGTTGCTGGGCATCATTTCCAACTTGGCCGAGGACGAGGCCCGCGCCGAGGAGCGCAGCCTGCGCATTCCCTCTACGCGCGAGCTGTCGCGGCGCGTTTCCGAGCGGGCCGCGCGCCAGTCCGGCAAGGCTGCCAGGCGGGCCGAACCGCAGCCGGCAAGCACGCAGGTGCGCCGTCTCCCGGGAAGAAAGGTCGCCGGCTAGGACGACTGACGGTCCCGGACGAGGTAGAAGTGCCGGCCAAGCCCATACACATACAATATGGCCACTAACTCCTTCGACCGCCTGATTGCTCCGGCATCGTGACGACACCCTAAGGAATGCTTGAACGCCTATGGCTGCCAGTCGGGCAGCACCGAACACGTCCAGGCGGTCCAAGACCGGACACCAGTTCCGCCCTCCACTGCCTGCGAAGGTAGTCAGAATGTCCGGCTCAAGCGGCCCGTGAACATTCGAGATTCGCTCCGCGCCAAACTGCGGGCTTCGGCTCCCCTGCGAGTGGCGGCGGTGGACGCTCCACCCCTGGTTAGGTATGACGCCAAGCGCGGAACCTACGAGGGGATCGCGATTGACGTCCTCTGCCTGATCGCCGCGGAGCTGGGCATCTCTTTCGAGATCGCGCCCGGCCGGGATCAAACCGTATACGACAAACTGCGACAGGTGCAGACTGGGCAGGCGGACCTTTTCATTCCGCTGAGTCATTCAGCAGAACGGGCAGAAGCCGGACTTTTCACGAACACGTTCTACAACAGCTATTACGCCGTCATCGCCCGGCAGGGCTCCGGAGTGGTATTGCGCGGTATCAACGACCTGTCGAATTATCGGGTCGGTTATCTGCCAGGTGCTGCGCTCGAGCCCTTGCTCAAGGCCACCGTCCCGCCTGATCGACTCTTCACGTTCAACGAAAGAAGCAGCAATGGGCTATTCGATGTGGTGCGCAAGGGCACGGTGGATGTCGCCGTGTTCAACAAAGATGTGTTTCAGGAGAAGCGCTACCACAACGAGTACTTCGATCTTGAGGTGATTTACACCGTATACGAGTCCCCTCGCGCCTACCGCTTCTATTTCAGCAAGGCCCCGGACCATGCCTTGCTCGTGGACGCATTCAACCGCTATCTCGCAGCCGTCGATATTTCCGCCTCGGTTGATGCGCACCAGGACGGTGAGCGAGTCCTGTTGGAACGCTACGTCAAGCAACGCAATCAACGCAGCTTGTTGCTATACGCCTGCATCACAGGCGTGGCCTTGCTCGCGGTCGTGTCTGTCGCCCTGCAGCGACATCGCCGCCTGACGCGGCTGTTGAATGAAAAGAATCGATATATCGAGCGACAGCGAAGCGCGCTGCACGAAGCCAACCAGAAACTGGAGCGGCTTACGCGGACGGACTCCTTGACCGAGCTTCCGAATCGCCGGTCTTTCGACGAAGGGCTCGCCGCGGCCTATGCCCGCTATCGGGCGACAGGCACGCCATTGAGCTTACTTGCCATCGATGTCGATAGGTTCAAGCGCATCAATGACGAGTACGGGCATCTCACTGGCGATTCCTATCTTCGGTCCGTCGCCAGGTCGCTTGAACGCAGTGTCGACCGGCAGGGAGCCCACCTGGCTCGCTATGGCGGAGAAGAGTTCGTATGCCTGTTGCCTGCCACCCCCGCGCAGAGCGCCTGCCAGTTGGCGGAGCAGATTCGTCGCGACATCGAGCAGCTCCGCCTGCCGAACGCCGCCGCTACTCCTCCGTGGGTGACGGTAAGCGTCGGGGTCGCGACGGTGGAGGCGGGCGACCCCGGCGCGGAGACACTGGTCGAGGTCGCCGATGCGCAACTCTATCTCGCCAAGGAACGTGGCCGCAATCAGGTGCGTGCCGCGATCGTGTAAGGGGCGGCGATCGCCGCGGTCGCGGATCCAACGGCATCGCGACGCACTAGCCCGGAGTGGCCTCCGGACTAGTGCCCAGGTTCGCTGGCGTCTAGCGTCGAATCTACGTCACTCCACCGTCACGCTCTTGGCCAGGTTGCGCGGCTTGTCGACGTCGGTGCCGCGCGCGCAAGCCGTGTGATAGGCCAGCAGCTGCATGGGCACGACGTGCAGGATGGGCGAGAGCCACCCGTAGTGCTCGGGCATGCGGATCACGTGGACGCCCGGTTCGGTGCGGATGTTGCTGCCGGCGTCTGCGAATACGTACAGGTGGCCGCCGCGTGCGCGGACTTCCTGCATGTTGGATTGCAGCTTCTTGAGCAGGGCGTCCTGCGGGGCGACCGTGATGACGGGCATCTGGTCGGTCACGAGCGCGAGCGGGCCGTGCTTGAGCTCGCCTGCTGGATAGGCCTCGGCATGGATGTAACTGATTTCCTTGAGCTTGAGCGCGCCTTCGAGCGCGATCGGATAGTGCATGCCGCGCCCGAGGAACAAGGCGTTTTCCTTGCGCACGAACTCTTCCGCCCAGGAGATGATCTGGGGCTCGAGCGCCAGCACGGCCTGGATGGCAACGGGCAAGTGGCGCAGCGTGCGGATGTGGTCTGCCTCCTGTTCGTCGGTCAGGCGGCCCTTGATCTTGGCCAGGGTGAGCGTCAGCAGGAACAGGCCGACGAGCTGCGTCGTGAAAGCCTTGGTCGACGCGACGCCGATTTCCACGCCGGCGCGGGTGAGGAAGTTGAGCTTGCACTCGCGCACCATGGCGCTGGTGGCGACGTTGCAGATCGTGAGCGTATTGGCCATGCCCTGCTGCTGCGCGTGCTTCAGGGCGGCCAGCGTGTCGGCAGTCTCGCCTGATTGCGAGATGGTCACGACCAAGGCCCGCGGGTTGGGCACGCTCGTGCGATAGCGGTATTCACTGGCGATTTCGACGGCGACCGGCACCTGCGCGATGGCTTCGATCCAGTACTTGGCAGTCAGGCCGGCGTAGTAGCTCGTGCCGCAAGCCAGGATGAGCACCGAATCGACTTCGCGGAAGATTTCGTCCGCAGATTCGCCGAACAGTTCGGGGGTAACGGTTTCGATGTCTTGGAGAGTGTCTCCGATGGCGCGCGGCTGCTCGAAGATTTCCTTCTGCATGTAGTGCCGGTAGGGGCCCAGGTCTGCCGCCGCCGTATGGGCGACGACCGTGCGCACCGGGCGCTCCACTTGGTTGCCGTCGGCGTCCACGATCCAGACGCGTCCCAACTGGAGGTCGACCACATCGCCGTCTTCCAGATAGATGATGTCGTTGGAGGTGCCGGTCAGCGCCAGCGCATCGGAAGCGAGGAAGTTTTCGCCCTCACCGACGCCTACCACGAGTGGGGAGCCGTGGCGGGCGCCCACGACGCGATGGGGTTCATCGCGGCAGAATGCCGCGATGGCGTAGGCACCCTGCAGGCGCTTGACGGTTTGTTGCACCGCAGAGAAGAGATCGCCGTCGTACAGGTGATTGAGCAGGTGGGCGATGACTTCCGTGTCTGTCTGGCTTTCGAATTCGTAGCCATAGCCCTGCAGTTCGGACCGCAGGTCTTCGTAGTTCTCGATGATGCCGTTATGCACCAGCGCCACGCGATTGCGGCCGTTGCGGTCGGCCGAGAAATGGGGGTGGGCGTTATTGGTGGCCGGCGCGCCATGGGTGGCCCAGCGCGTGTGGGCGATGCCTGTGAATCCGGTCAGCTGTTCTTCGCCGACCAGGGATTCCAATTGCGCCACCCGCGAGGTGCTGCGGGTGCGGCGCAATTCTCCGTCTAGGTGGACGGCAACGCCGCAGGAGTCATAGCCGCGGTATTCGAGCCGCTTCAGCCCTTCGATCAGGACGGGAACGATGTCGCGTTGGGCGACGGCGCCGACGATGCCACACATGGTGCTTTTCCTTGGGATACGGTGCAGTGCGGCAAATTCTGGTACTTTTGGGATGAAATGTAATTGCTAAATTTGCTTGAATTCTTATAAAAATTTCACATTCACCTGATGATGAAATATTCTTTCATAAAGACGCCGACAATGTATTTTTGCTTCTAGCGTTCCATGACCGCACCGTTTCCGCTTGACGACCTGGACCGTCGGATCTTGTCCATCCTCCAGAACGACGCCACCCTGACCAACCAGGACCTTGCCGCGCGCGTCCATGTCTCGGCGCCGACTTGCCTGCGGCGCGTGCGGCGGCTAGTGGACGCGGGCGTCATTGAAAAACAGGTAGCCATCGTGTCGCCGGAAAAGGTCGGCGCCGGATTGACCGGCATCGTGGAGATCACCCTGGATACGCAGGCGGCCGAGCGATTGGCCGAGTTCGAGGCGGCCATGGCGGCCGAGGCGGCAGTGACGCAGTGCTACCGGGTTTCCACCGGCCCCGATTTCGTGCTGGTGGTCCAGGTGCCTGACATGGCGGCATATCACGCCCTGGTGCACCGGGCATTTACGGCGCGGAACAATGTGCGCAACGTTCGCACTTTTTTTTCCGTCCACCGGAGCAAGTTCGATACGCGCGTGGCGCTGTGAGCGCCCGCCGCGGGCAGGCGCGCCCGCGGGGCCGGGGGGCAAGCGCCTTATGGCTTTTTGGTGGGCCGCTGCCAGCCGGGGATGGTGGTTTGCCGGACCCGGGAGATCGTGAGCTGGCCGGCCGGCGCATCGTGGGTCAAGGTGGTGCCGGCGCCCAGTGTCGCCCCCTTGCCCACCGTCACCGGCGCGACGAGCTGGGTGTCAGAGCCGATGAACGCGTCGTCCTCGATCACTGTCCGCAGTTTGTTGGCGCCGTCGTAATTGCAAGTGATGGTGCCTGCGCCGATGTTCACTCGCGCGCCTACGGTGGCATCGCCCACGTAGCTGAGATGGTTGGCCTTGGAGCCGGTATCGAAGCTGCTGTTCTTGACCTCGACGAAATTGCCGATGTGGGTCTGGTCGCCGAGCGCAGTGCCGGGTCGCAGCCGGGCGTAGGGGCCGATCCGGGCGTTGGCGCCGATGCTTGCGCCGTCGAGGTGGCTGAAAGCCTCCACGCGCGTGCCCGGGCCGATGCGCACGTCACGCAGCACGCAGTGCGGGCCCACCTGCACGCCGTCGGCCAGTTCCACGGCGCCCTCGAACACGCAGCCTACGTCGATGAAGACGTCCCGGCCGCAAGCCAGGGTTCCGCGCAGGTCGAAGCGCGCCGGGTCGGCCAGCGTGACGCCCGCCTCCAACTGGCGTTCGGCCTGGATGCGCTGGTAAATGCGCTCCAGCTCGGCCTGCTGGACGCGGCTGTTCACGCCCAAGGTCTCCCACTCGTGGTCTGGCGCCGACGCCAGCACTGGCACCCCTTCGGAGACGGCCATGGCGATGATGTCCGTCAGGTAGTACTCGCCTTGGGCGTTGTCGTTCTTGAGCGCGCCCAGCCAACGCTTGAGCGCGCCGGTCGGAACGGCGACGATGCCGGTATTGACCTCGCGGATGGCGAGTTCTTCGCGGGAGGCATCTTTGTGCTCCACGATGCGGGCGATGGCGCCGTCGGCGCCGCGCACGATGCGCCCGTACCCGGTCGCGTCGGCCAATTCAACGGTCAGCACGGCGACCGAGCGCGGCCGCGAGGCCTGGGTGTCGAGCAGGCGCTTCAAGGTCGCGCTGCCGACCAGGGGGACGTCGCCGTAGAGGACCAGCGTGACGTCCTCGTCCGCCTCGCCTCCGGCCAGTTCGGGAACGGCTTGCTGGACGGCGTGCCCGGTGCCGAGCTGAGGTTGCTGTAATACGAAGCGAAGGTCCGCATCGCGCTCATAATGGCGCCTGACCGTTTCGGCGCCGTGCCCGACCACCAGCACGATGCGGGCAGGGTTCAACGCGCGCGCAGCGCTCAGGACGTGGGTCAGCATGGGGCGGCCCGCCAATCCGTGGAGGACTTTGGGCAAATCGGATTTCATGCGTTTGCCCATGCCGGCGGCCAGGATCACGATGTTGAGCATTTTTGCGGCACTACTCCGAGTGGCGATTAGTCAAAGCGTGGCAGTTTAAGACAGCTTCGAGACAAACTGATGATTCGAAGTGTATTGATCGTTGTCATCCTCGCGCTGCTTGCAGGCTGCAGTGCCGTCAAGCTGGGCTACAACAGCGCGGAGAAGCTGCTGGCGTATCGGCTGGATGATTGGTTCGACCTGCCGGACGCCATGCGGGAGCCGGCGCGGGAGCGCCTGCATCGCGTGCTCGCATGGCACCGCAGGGAAGAGCTGCCGCGTTATGCGCAACTTCTCCGGGAAGCAGAGCGGCGGCTGGAAGAACCCCGGCCGCTGCAGGCGTCGGAACTGCTCTCCCTGCAAGAGCGGGTGATGGCCCATCTGCTCGAACTCGGCAAGCGTGCGGCCGACGAGTTCGCGGACGTGCTGGTGCAGTTTGGACCGGCGCAAAGACGGCGTCTATTGGCCCGGTTGGATGAGCTGGACGAGGAGTTCCGCGAAGAGTATGTCGAGGCGCCCGCCGCCGAGGTGCGCCGGCGGCGCATCGAGCTCATGATCGATCGCTATGAGTTTTGGCTGGGCCGGTTGTCGCGGGGCCAGCGCGCCCTCGTCGAGCAATGGGTGGACGCGCATCCGTCGGATGCCGCTTGGCGATTGCAACTGCGGCAAGCCCGGCAGCGTGCCTTCCTCGGAATCCTAGAGGACGCAGCGCAGCGGCAGTCCCCGGAGCAGTTGGCGGCCCGGCTGCGGGCGTTTCTTGCGGACGTGCACACGCCGGGGGAGGCGCAGGCGCGCGCCCGCCAGGAAAAGTGGGAGCACGCGCGGGCGCAATTGACGGCCGAGCTATTCAATGCTGCCACGCTCGCCCAGCGCGAGCGGGCGAGGGAGCGCTTGCGCAGGCTGGCCGAAGACTTCCTGGACTTGTCCCGGCAGCGGGGTGCGCGCTGACGGGTAGCTGCACAAGGCGACGGCGGGTTTCAGCCGGCCAGCAGTTTCTCGATTTCCCGGATCACGCGTGCGTCGGTCGGCTCGACGGCACTCGGGAAGGACGCGACCGGCTTGCCATCGCGGGCGACCAGATACTTGTGGAAGTTCCACTTGGGCGGCTGCCCCGTGGCTTGGGCAAGCGCCGCGAATAGCGGATTGGCGCCCTCTCCCTTGACCACCGATTTGGAGAAGATGGGAAACTTCACCCCATAGGTGTTGAAGCACAGGTCGGCGATCTGTTCTTTGGTGCCGGGCTCCTGTTGCCCGAAGTCGTTGGAAGGAAAAGCAAGCACCACCAGCCCGCGCTCGCGATACCTGGCGTAGAGCCGCTCCAGGCCCTCGTACTGGCGCGTGTAGCCGCAATAGCTCGCCGTGTTGACCACCAGCAGGACCTTGCCCCGGTACTGGCAAAGATGCTGCGGTGCTTCGTCCTGCAGGCGCGGAAAACTCACGTCGAGCAGGGCGGGGCAGGCAGAAGGACCGGCGGCATCGGCCGAGCGGGCGGTGGGTGGGGCCAAGGAAAGTACCGCGGCGGCGAGCAGAAGCGCACTCAGCCAGGCCAGGCGCCGGCGGTCGGGACGGGCGGCGCTTACGGAGTGGAACGGTTTCATGTACGGCTCCTCCGGCAGGCGCGCACCGTCAAAGGAAAACGGCGAGCACGCCTGCGTACCAATATAGCCGGTCTTTGAAGATTTCGCCGTTGGCGTAGAGGCCGATCAGGGGCAAATCGCCCAGCTGCTCGTGGACCAGCTGCATTTCTGCAGAAGGGCCGCCAAAGAGCGTGCCGGTGCGGCCAAGGCAGGAGATGTAGAGCGCACCGCGCACCCGGTGCATGCCGCCGTATTCGGATTCGATCTGCGCACGCAGCGCGGTACACGCGCGGACCAAGTCGGCCTGCGCTGCGCCCCGGTCCCGGCGGCAGAAGACCACGTGGTCGGCCGCCTCCAATTCCGTGCCGATGGCCAGTGCGCCTTCGTGCGGGTCGACGCCGATCAACGGCCGCACCTGGTAGTCGCCATGCATGAAGGCGTCGCCCGTGCCCATGCCGACGAAAGTACCCTGCAGCATTTGCACCGCCGTCGGGATTTGGCCGCCTGGCGCGTAGGCGCCGCGGTGGGGGCCGGCCTCGAGGGGCAGGCCCATGTCGCGCATGAGCACCTCGAGCGCCGGTGCGCCATCTAGCCGGCTGAGCCGGTGCCCGGTTGATTCGGTGATGCGGTGCACGGGGCCGATGGGTTGGCAGCTTTGGCTGACCCGGCTGACCACGGTGACGTTCTCGGATAGCACGACGCCAGACAGTCCGCCTGACAGGACGCGGTTGGCGATGGTGGTCTGGGGGTGGCGGCTGCTGGAGACTCCGCCGAAGACGGCGGCACCGGCCAGCTTGCCCAGCATGTCCTGGATCAGGTCCGGCAGGTCAGGGGTCGCGGCATCGGCGTGGACGAGGGCCGTCCATGCGGCGCGGCGGCCGTCCGGCGTCCGGGCCTCCCGCCCGGGCGGCCGCGCGGCCCCGGAGAAAATGCGAAAGTCGTCGGGAGCGAAATCGGCCAGCATCAGCGCCATAGCCGGTTCGTCGATGTATTCGGCCATGCCGGCGGCGATGCCCACGCCAATGGCACCTGTCCAGTGCGTCACACCGGTGCGTTCGCGCAGGAAAGCGAGAATCTCGGCCGCTTCGGCGGCGTGGTGGTCCGTCAAGTACAGAAAGCCCAACGTAGCGCCTGCACCTGCGCCGGACCGGCTGGCCCGCTCGATCTGGGCAAGGCACAGCGAGGCCGACATGCGCCAGTCGGGGTGCGTGGCATGGGCCCAGGGGAACTGCCCGCTCATGGCTCGACTAGGCCTTCGGAGGCCGCGCGCGGCGTGGCGCGGGGCCGCCGCGCTTGGCAGCCGGCTTGCGCGCGCCAGACGGCTTGGCGACGCTGGTTTTCGACTTGGACGCGGGGGCGGGCGACGGCGTGCCAGGCCCAGCCGTGGCGACGGCAGCGATGCGGTCGAACTGTTCCTTCAGCATGTTCCACCAGGCGCCCGCTCCCGGCGCTTCGGCGGCAGCGTTGGGCTGGGAAGCCGATGAGGCGTTGCCGGCGGCACCGGGCTGCGGTTCGGCCGGCTTGCGCAGTCCGAGCGCGACTTCCAGCGGCGAGGGGGGCGCCTCTTGGCTGCCGCAGGCCTGGGCCGCACCGGCTGCCTGGGCGAAGGAGCGCAGCGTCGAGATGGTGGCGCGCTGCACTTCCAGGCCTTGGATGGTTCCGCGCAGCATGGTGAGGTTCAGGTTCAGCCAGTTTTCCACGGCCCGCAAATCTGCGAGGCGCCGGTCGAGTTCGTCCAGCCCCGTCGTGGGCGAAACCGGCGCCTGCGACAGGGCGCCGAGCGAGGCCCAGACTTGCCGCATCATCTCCAAGCTTTGCAGCACCGGGTTGGCGACGTTGGAATCGCCTCCCGGCAACTGCAGGCCCGGGATGCCGAACGGATGGGCAGTGCCGGAAGCGTCGGAGGATGGAGGTGCCATGGCAATTCCCTTGGTCGCAGGGCGCTACTCGGGCGCCGCGACGACCTGATCGATGGCGCCGAACAGGCTGGCGCCGTTTTCGTCGAACATTTCGATGCGGATAGTGTCGCCGAATTTCATGAACTCGGTGGTGGCGACCCCATCGGCGATGATTTCCCGGCACCGCTTCTCGGCGATGCAGGCATAGCCCACCTGGGGATCCTTATTGGAAATAGTACCCGAGCCGACGATGCTGCCCGCTCGGCAGTTGCGGGTCTTGCAGATGTGCGCGATCAGCCGCGGGAAATTGAAGACCATGTCCGTTCCCGCATGCGGCCGGCCGACCACCTTGCCATTCCACGTGACGACCAGCGGCAGGTGCACCATGCCGTCGCGCCAGGCATCGCCGAGCTCGTCGGGCGTGATGGCGACTGGCGAGAACGCCGTGGCGGGCTTGCTCTGGAAGAATCCGAAGCCTTTGGCCAATTCGTTCGGGATCAGGTTGCGCAGCGAAACGTCATTGGCCAGCATGATGAGACGGATGGCGTCGGCTGCTTCGGCTGGCGTGGCGCCCATGGCGACGTCCCCGGTGATGACCGCTACTTCTCCCTCGAAGTCGATGCCGAAGGCCTCCGAGGGGCAGACAATGTCGTCGGTGGGGCCGAGGAAATCGTCGCTCCCGCCCTGGTACATGAGCGGATCGGTCCAGAAGGTTTCGGGCATCTCGGCGTTGCGGGCCTTGCGGACCAGTTCCACGTGGTTGACGTAGGCTGAACCGTCCGCCCACTGGTAGGCGCGCGGCAGGGGCGCGGCGCATTTTTCCGGCTCGAATTCGAACGCACGCGGGGCCCGCCCCGCGTTGAGGGCGTCGTAGAGGTCCTGCAACTGCGGCGCCATGAAATTCCAGTCGTCCAGCGCCCGTTGCAGCGTGGGCGCGATCTCAGTGGCGAAATGGGCAGTTCGCAGGTCGCGCGAGACGACCATCAATTGGCCGTCGCGCGAACCGTCGCGGTAAGAAGCGAGTTTCATGGCTGCGTGATAGCGATGGAGAACGAGAAGCGAACAGTAACATGACACGGAAAGGCGTTCCGTAGCAGTCGCTAACAGCCTGCGGACGAGCGTCCGGTACGATAGAGGCGTTTCCCCCAGGCCGTGATCGACATCCGCCCGCCATGCATTCCATCTTCCGCTCTTCCCGTCGAGATCTCTTGCGCGCTGGTGCGGCGTTCGCCCTGGCTGCCGTCGCCCCACGCGGCATTGGCGCCGAACGCCGCTTGCCTCCGCCGTCTGCCGTATTGACTTACCAGCTCAGCGCGTCGGCCAAGGGCTTCAAGATCAACGCCGACAGCACCCTCGAATGGCGTCTTGGCGGCAGCGAGTATCGGATCGTCAACCGCGGCAGTTTCCTCTTCTTCAGCTTCGAATGGGAGAGCACGGGCAACATCGGCGAGGCCGGCCTCGCGCCGAGCCGCTATCGCGAAATGCGCAACAAGCGGGTCAAGATCACGGAGTTCGACTCGGCCTCGGGTCGGCTGAAGCTGCCCAGCGGAAACGAAGAGGCGCTGCAGCCCGGCACGCAGGACCGCCTGTCCGTGCTGCTGCAGCTTGCCGCCATCGGCCGCGCGGAAGGCGGGGCCTTCGCGAACGGCAAGGTCGTGTCTTTCCGCGTCGCCGGTTCCAGTCGTTCGGACAACTGGCACTTCCGGGCCGCGTCGCGCGACCAACTCTCCACGCCCATGGGCGACGTCGAGGCCGTGCACCTGATTCGCGAGCGCGACCACGACGACGGCCAGAAAATCGAGGTGTGGCTGGCCCCGGCGCACGACTGGTTGCCTGTGCGTGTGCTGTCGAACGAAGCGGACGGGGATTTTCTCGACCAGGTCGTGCGCAGGATAGAGCGGCCGTAGCGCGCGGCCGCTCTGTGGGGCCCACGGCCGCGCGCCGACCAGCGGCCCGCGAACCGATGGGCATGGCGGGCTGCCGCGGCCGCCGCCGCTCAGGGCAGTACGCGGACCTGGTCCACGATCTCGGTCGTGAACGCCGAGCGGTAGTCGACTTTCGGGCTCAGCAGTTTCTCTTGCACCATGAAGTCGTAGGTTTTCTTCCAGCGTTCGTCGGTCATGGTCAGGAGCCCGCGGGCGCGGGCGTCCCCGCCGTCGACCAGGCCGGATTGGCGCAGGGCATTGACGCCATAGTCGAGCAGCGCCTGCGTCATCTGCGGGTTGTCTTTCAGGATGAGGGCGTTGCCGGGCGCTGGGTTGCGCAGGTAACTCTTCCAGCCTTCGGCGCTCGCCTCGACGAAGCGCCGGATGGCGTCCTTCTTGGCCGCCAGGCCGGACCGGGTGGCGACGATGGTCTGCGCGTAGGGCGGGTAGCCATAGTCGCCCAGGAGGAAGACGGTAGGCTTGAAGCCGCCTTGGGTCTCTATCGTGAACGGTTCGGAGGCAAGGTAGCCCTGGACGGCGGAGTTCTTGTCTACCAGGAAGGGCTGTACCGAGAAGGTATACGGCTTCTTCTGGGCGTCGGTGAAGCCGTACTTGGTCTTGAGCCAGGGCCAGTAGGTGGTTTCGCTGGCTTGGCCGATGTAGAGCGTCTTGTCCTTGAGGTCGGCCAAGGTCTTGGGGCCGGGATGCGAAACCAGCACCGTGGGCGATTGCTGGAAGGTGGTCGCCACCGTCACCAGGGGCAGGCCTTGCTCGACGCCCTTGTAGGTTTGCAGGTCGTCTCCCATGGCAACGTCGTATTGTCCTGCCAGCAGCAGTTGCAGGACGTTGACCTGGGGGCCGCCCATCTTGATGGTGACGTCTAGGCCGTGTTTCTTGTAAATGCCTTCGGCAACGGCTTGGTAGAAGCCGCCGTGTTCGGCCTGGGCGTACCAGTTGGATCCGAATACGAGCTTGACGGGAGCCTCGGCGTGGGCGAGGTTCGCTAAAGCCAGCGCCGCGGCGGCGCACACTGTGCGGACGATCGGGAAGGCTATGCGCATCGTGCGTGTTCCGTAAGAAATAATCCTAGGGCGTGCAGCATAGTACCGATGTAGGCGGCATCTTGCCATCCGGCGTGCCGAGATGGCCGGCAGGGGTCGTCCGTTCCGCGGTGCTCAGTTCGTTTCGTGCCAGCGCGCGAGCGCGACGCGGGAAAGCAGCGTCATGGCAGCAAAGAGCGCAACTCCTGCAAGAGTGATCAACAAGAGCGCGGCGAACAGGCGAGGGATGTTGATCTGGTATCCGGCCTGCAGGATTTGGTAGGCCAGGCCGGTCTGCGAGCCGCCCGTGCCGGCCACGAATTCGGCCACCACCGCGCCGATCAGGGCCAGTCCGCAGGCGATCCGGAGGCCTCCGAAGAACGCAGGCAGCGCCGAGGGGATGCGCAGGCGCCACAGGATTTGCCAACGGCTGGCACGCTTGAGGCGGAAGAAATCCATGAGCCCCGGGTCGACGCTGCGCAGGCCCAGCACGGTATTGCTGATGATGGGGAAGATGGCGACGATGGTGGCGCAGAGCGTCAGGGCCGCGAGCGTATTCTTGACCCAGATGATGATGAGCGGTGCGATGGCGACGATGGGCGTGACCTGCAGCAGCACAGCATAGGGGAACAGGCTGGCCTCGATGACCCGGCTCTGCACGAACAGGAACGCCAGCAACACACCCAGCACCGTGGCCGCGAGCAGGGCAAGGCCGGTGATTTCCAACGTGATCCAGAGCGACCTGCTGAGCAGCTCCCAGTCCTGGATCAGGGCATGGACCACGTCCACCGGCGAGGGCACCAGATAAACCGGGACGTCGAAGGCGCGGACGGCGCCGTGCCAGAGCGCGATCACGATGAGTGCGACCAGTACCGGCGCACCCAGCCTCAGGCCGGTGTTCATGCCCATCCTCCAGCGAGCGCGGGGCGCCGAAGCCGCGTGGTCATTGCTGCCCCTCGAGCAGGGCGGCTTGCAGGCGCGCCGCTTGCATGGCAAAGCCCGGCGAGACGCGGAACGCCGCATCTCGGCTAGGCGCGTCGATCGCAATGTCGGCAATGATGCGTCCCGGACGCCGCGACATCACGATGACGCGGTCCGACAGGTAAACGGCTTCGAAAATGCTGTGGGTCACGAAGACCACGGTCAATCCCTGGTTGGCCGCCAGCCCCAGCAATTCGTCGTCGAGGTGCTGCCGGGTGATGTCGTCGAGCGCGCCGAACGGTTCGTCCATCAGTAGCAGCTTGGGTTCGGTCACGAGGGCGCGCGCGATGGACACGCGCATGCGCATGCCCCCTGAAAGTTCGCGGGGCAGGGCATCGGCGAAATCAGCCAGGCCGACCCGCTCGAGTGCATGGCGCACCCGCTCATCCCGCGCCTGCTTGCCCGCCCGGCGCCCACCGCGCTCGAGGTCCAGGGGCAGCCGCACGTTCTTGGCAACCGAGGCCCAGGGCATCAGCGTCGGGTCTTGGAAAACGTAGGAGAGCTGGCTTCCGTCCGCCCGCCGGAGCAGGGAGCCGGACGTGGGCGCGTCCAACCCGGCAAAGATGCGCAGCAACGTGGTCTTGCCGCAGCCCGACGGGCCCAGCAGGGTGACGAACTCCCCCGCCCGCACGGTCAAATCCAGGGGCGCCAGGGCTTCCACGCCGTTGGCGAAGCGGCGTGCGACCCCCCGCGCTTCGAGGACGGGGGGCGCGTTCAACCCGCTTGGCCGGTGCGGAAGAATCGCACCGTTCGTTCCGTGAGGCCGGCTGCCTCGTCATCGCCGCAGCCCGGGGGCGCAGGCTGCGGATCCACCTGGTCGAAGGCCACGTCCCCGTTCGGGTCGGGCACGCCGGTAGGCCGGAGATTGACGAAGTCGAACAGATTGCGATCGAGCAGGTGCGAGGGCGTGACGCGAGAGAGGGCATTGAAAATGTTTTCCACGCGTCCGGGGAAGGCGCGCTCCCATTCGTCGATCAGCCGTCCGGCTTCTTTGCGTTTGAGATTCTCCTGCGATCCGCACAGGTTGCAGGGGATGATGGGGAAGGCCTTCCATTGCGCATAGGCGATGAGGTCGTCTTCCTTGATGTAGGCGAGCGGCCGGATGACGGTATGCCGGCCGTCGTCGGAGACCAGCTTGGGCGGCATGCTCTTGAGCTGTCCGCCGTAGAACATGTTCAGGAAGAACGTCGCCAGGATGTCGTCGCGATGATGGCCGAGCGCGATCTTGGTTGCCTTGAGCTCATCGGCGACCCGGTACAAGATCCCCCGCCGCAGCCGCGAACAGAGCGAGCACATCGTCTTGCCTTCCGGAATGAGACGCGTGACGATCGAGTAGGTGTCCTGCGTCTCGATGTGGAATGGCACGCCTTTTTCGGTCAGGTAGCGCGGCAGGACGTCGGCCGGAAAGCCCGGCTGCTTTTGATCGAGGTTGACCGCGACGATGTCGAAGTCGATGGGCGCGCGTTCGCGCAGCTTGAGCAGGATCTCCAGCATGCCGTAGGAGTCCTTGCCGCCGGACAGGCAGACCATCACGCGGTCGCCGGCCTCGATCATGTTGAAGTCGGTGATTGCCCGGCCAGCCTCGCGCAACAGGCGCTTTTCGAGCTTGATGCGTTCGCGCTCGAGCTTGAGCCGCGCCCGGCCGGCGTCCGGGGCGTTGGCGACGGCGGAGTCGATGGCGTTCATCTCATGCTTCCATCAGTTGTCGCGGTTCGCCGTGACTTCGATGCCTACGGCGGCGCAGTCGGCGAAGGCCTGGGGCTTGGAGACGCGCAGGCGCACTTCGCGGATTTCGGAGAACTGCGCCAGCAGCCGGGAGGCCAGCCGGTCGCAGAGGGTTTCGAGCAGGTTGACGTGGGTGCGGGTGCATTCGTCGACGATGCATTCGCGCAGCCGCCGATAGTCGAGCACCTCCTGGATGCCGTCGTGACGCGGCTTGTCCACCCCTTCCAGGTCGATTTCCGCGTCGACATGCAGGGGCTGCGTGGCGCCGCGCTCGTGATCCAATATGCCGATCTGCGCGTCCACGGCGAGGCGGTTGAAGAAAATGCGGCGTGTGCCCATGGTTGTACTCAAGGATGGCCGAGGGTCAAGTGTCCGCCGGCGGGTTCATCATGCTGAAATCGCGCTGGAAGCCCACCAGGTGCTGGCCGCCGTCGACCAGCAGCGTGGTGCCGGTGATCGAGCGGTTTTGCACTGCGAACAGGACCGCATGCGCAACGTCTTCCGGATGGCTGGCATGACCTAGCGGCGCCATGGCGTGGGTCTGGGCGAACTGCTGGGGCGTTTGCAGGTGGCTGATCATGGTCAGGCCGGGCGCCACGCCTACCACTCGCACGGCCGGCGCCAACGCTTGGGCCAGCATGGTCGTCGCCGCCTCGAGCGCGGCCTTGCTCAGCGTGTAGGAGAAGAAGTCGGGATTGTAGTTCCAGAGCTTCTGGTCCAGGAGATTGACCACCACGCCGCGCGCATCCGCCCCCCTGTCTGCCAGGGCTGCGGCGAGGTCGCGCGCCAGCGCCACGGGCGCGACGAGGTTGGGCAGCATGTGGGCCTGCAGCATGTCGAGGCTGAACGAATGTACGTCGTCGTACTCGAATGTCGAGGCGTTGTTCACCACCGCGTCGATGCGCCCGAAGCAAGCCTTTACCGACGGGACCAGGGAAGCCAGCGCGGCCTGGTCGGCGAGGTCGCAGGCGAAGCCCTCGGCCTCGACCCCTAGCGCGCGCAGCATGGCGCATGTTTGTTGCGCGTCGTCGTGCGAGGTGGCGTAGTGCACGGCGACATTCCAGCCGGCGCGTCCCAGGGTGAGCGCGATCTCGCGGCCGATGCGCCGGGCGGAACCGGTGACCAGCACAACGGGACGGGAGGAGACGGGGCTCGTTTCGCTCATGGCGGCACGGAATCCGGGACGGGGGCGGCAAAGGCCCCAAGTTTAGCAAGGCGCGGCCCCGCGCATGCGCGGGGCGGTTGCCTGGAACGTGGGACAATCCGGTGCATGAAAAAACTTCCCGACCTGGATCCCGTATCGGCCGCACATTCCCGGCGCGCGGCCCGTTTCATCGCCGACGAAATCCGCAAGACGGGCGGCTGGCTGCCGTTCGATCGCTGGATGGCGCTAGCCTTGTACGCGCCGGGATTGGGCTATTACGCGGCCGGCAGCCAGAAACTCGCCACGGGCGGAGGTGTGCCTGCCGGCGACTTCGTCACCGCCCCCGAGCTCACCCCCTTGTTCGCGCGTACCTTGGCCAGGCAGGTTGCGCAGGTGCTGGAGGCTTGCGGCGGGGGCGAAATCCTCGAGTTCGGCGCGGGGACGGGCGCGCTGGCCGATGGGCTGCTGGCAGCGCTCGACGAAGCGGGCGTGCGGGCCTCCTATCGCATCCTCGAGGTATCGGCGGACCTGCGCGAGCGCCAGCGCGAGCGCCTCGCCGCTTATGGCGAGCGGGTGCGCTGGCTCGATGCCTTGCCGGAGTCGTTCACCGGTTGCGTGGTCGCCAACGAAGTGCTCGACGCAATGCCCGTGCGACTGTTCCGCTGGAGTGACGCGGGCCTGTTGGAACGTGGCGTCGCGCTCCACGGCGAAGACGGCTTTGCCTGGGAGGACCGGCCCGCGCCACCCGACTTGGCCGAAGCCGTGTCGGCCCGGATGCCGGCCCTGCCCGGTTACGTTTCGGAAATCAATCTCCAGGCCGAAGCCTTCGTGCGCGGCATGGGGCAATGGTTGCAGCGCGGCGCGGCCCTGCTCATCGACTACGGCTTCGCGCAACGCGAGTACTACCATCCGCAGCGCCTGGAGGGCACGCTGATGTGCCATTTCCGGCACGTTGCCCATGCTGACCCGCTGGTTGCCGTGGGGGTGCAGGACATTACCGCCCACGTCGATTTCACGGCCATGGCCGAAGCGGCGGTCGACGGTGGCCTCGAGCTGCTGGGGTATATCTCCCAGGCCGGATTCTTGATGAATGCCGGCCTGATGGACCTGCTCGGCGCGCTTGATCCGGCCGACGCCCAAGCCTACGCCCGGGCCGTCGCGCCGGTGCAGAAACTGCTCTCGCCGGCGGAAATGGGCGAGCTCTTCAAGGTGCTGGCCGTGGGGCGGGGCGTGGCGGCGCCGCTGATCGGCTTCGGCCGCGGCGACCGCAGCCATGCGCTGTAGCGACGATCGCCGGCCCTGTTCAATCTGCTTCTTCCATGCGCGCCTGTAGGGCCGCGATCCGCGCTGCGCGCACGGCATCGCGGATGCCGGCGGGCTGGGAGGCATGGCGGGCGGCGATGGCCCCGGCATCGACCGCCGCGACGGTGTTGCGCCAGGCCATCCAGCGTTCCGTGTCCAGCGGTGTCAGCAAGTTCGCCGTGCGCAGGAGCGCCTCGAAGCGCTCGGGCTTGCGCAGGGCATCGCTGCGTTCGAGCAGCGTCAACGCGCGATCCGCATCGCGGTCGACGCGAGGCAAGTCCTGGAGCGCCAACTGCAGCAGGCGCGCCATGTCATTGCAGTCGTTCGAGGCGCGCAGCCGCCGCCCCAGCGCCTGCACGTCGGGGCTGCGAACGCACAGCAGCGCGTAGCGCGACGCCAGCGGCAGGCCGCGGCGTGCCGCCTCATCCAGCGTGCCCGGTAGTCCATCGTCCATCACCAATTCGGGGGCGATGCGCGGCAGTGCGCCCGTGTCGGCCAGCACTTGCAGCATGCGCGAAGGCTTTTCTTGCATGAGCCCGCGCGACAACTCGCGCCAGACCCGTTCCGGTACGAGGGCGTCCACTTCGCCTTCGTCTGCCATTCGGCGACACAGCGCCAGCGTCTCGGGCGAAACCGTGAAGTCGGCGAACCGGGCGGCGAAGCGCGCCAGCCGCAGGATGCGCACCGGATCTTCGGCAAAGGCTGGCCCGATGTGGCGAAAGCGCCGTGCACGCAGGTCAGCCTCGCCTCCGTACGGGTCGATCAGCCGTCCGTCGGGTGCCTGCGCGATGGCATTGATGGTCAGGTCGCGGCGCCCGAGGTCGTCTTCGAGCGTCACGTCCGGGCCGGTGTAGAAGGTGAACCCTTTGTACCCTCGCCCGGATTTGCGTTCGGTCCGGGCCAGGGCGTATTCCTCGCGGGTGACCGGATGCAGGAACACAGGAAAGTCGCCTCCCACGGGCACGAAGCCGCGGGCCGACATTTGCTCGGGCGTGGCGCCGACCACCACCCAGTCCCGATCGCCCGCGGGCAATCCGAGCAGTGCATCGCGTACCGCACCTCCTACGACGAATACGGACAGGCCGTCGGTGGCCGGATCGCTTCCGGTCGTGCGCTCCCGGTTGCCGGCGAGCCCGGCCGGGCGGTCAGTGCCGGCCATGGCGGGCGCGGAAAAGGTCGAAGCGGGTGATTTCCTTGCGCCCCAGGTAGCTGGGCGCCAGTGCTTCGAGCGATGCGGGATGGATGTTGAGTTCAGGGGCGATGGGCGCCTCCAGTACGTTGTCCCGTTGCAGCGAGTCGAGGTTGTCGCGCGACAGGAGAGGCCTGCCCGGCATCCATTCCATGCAGGCGGCCTGTAGCTTGCCCAGGGCCATGGGAAGCGGCAGCACTCGGCGCGGGTGGCCGCTCCAGGCGGCGGCCTTCTCGATCAGCTCCTTGAGCGTATAGGCCTGGGGGCCGGCCAGCGGATAGGTCTTGCCGTAGGTGCGATGGTCGTCGAGCGCGTTGATGATGGCCTGGGTGACATCGCCGACATAGATGGGTTGCAGGCGCGCCGAACAGCCCGCCACCGGGAGCACCGGGAAAAAGCGCGCGAGCGAGGCGAACGTGTTGAGGAAGCGATCGTTCGGGCCGAACACCACCGACGGCCGGAAAATCGTCAATGCGCCGTCCGGCCAGGCGTCGAACACCCGCCGCACTGCCGCTTCGCCGTCGCCCTTGGAGCGTTGGTACATGCTGGGGCCCTGCGAGTCGGCTCCGAGCGCGCTGACATGGATGAAACGCTTCACGCCCTGGGCGACGCAGGCCCGCGCCACGCGCTCGGGCAGTTCCACGTGCAGCCTGCGGAACGCTTTTCCGTAGGGTGTTCCGCGATCCCCGTGCAATATGCCGACGAGGTTGATGACGGCGTCCTGGCCTTCCACCAAGCGGGCGAGCTCGGCGTCGTCCAGCAAGTTGGCCTCGACGACGTCCACAGTCGGCAGCGGCAGCAGATGGCGGGCATTCATGTAGCGGCGGGTGGGGACCTGTAGCCTGCGGCCCTGGGCGGCGAGGCGCGTCACCAGGAGGCTGCCTATGAAACCCGAACCGCCCAGCACGAGTATGCGAGGGTAGATCATAGTCATCGCGTGGTACTTCCTCAGGGAATGGCGGTTGTCTCCACCGCCTGCGGCTCGACCGTTCCCAACCAAGCCTTGAGCGACTGGGGCTGCCCGGTAAACAACGCCGCGTAATAGGTGGCGTTGGACAGCACCTTCTTGACGTAGTCGCGGGTCTCGGTGAAAGGAATGGTCTCGGCAAAAATGGCGCCTTCCACCGGGCCGGGCAGGGTCGAGCGCCAGGCGTGCGGACGGCGCGGGCCGGCGTTGTAGCCGGCCGAAGCCAACAGCGGCGAACCGTCCAAGTCATCCAGGACGATGCGCAGATAGCTCGTTCCGAGCGTGAGGTTGGTGTCCATGTCGTTGACGCGGTGCGGCGCGAAATCCGACATGCCGATGCGGCGCGCCACCCATTTGGCCGTGGCCGGCATCAACTGCATGAGCCCGGAGGCCCCGGCGGTGGAACGTGCATCCATCACGAACCGCGACTCCTGGCGGATGAGCCCGTAGACCCAGGTTGGATCGACGCCGATCTCGCGCGCCTTGTCCACCAGTTGGTTGCGAAATGGCGTGATGAAGCGGAGGTTGAAATCGTGCTGCTCGCGTGTGAGCTCGGCCGTGTTGACGACCCGGTCGTACAGGTTTTCGCGGTGGGCGAGCCGGGCGGCGGCCAGCAGTTGCCTGTCGTTCATGCCGCGCAGCGCGTAGTTCCATTCCCGGACCGCCTCGGTGCGCCAGCCCAGGCGGAACAGGGCGATGGCCCGCTGCAGGCCTGGGTTGTACTGCGCTTGGGCTAGTTCTTCGGCCGTGACGGGTGCAGCCGAGGTTGGGATGGTGGTGGCAATGCCGAGCTCTTCAGCAGCCAGTTGCCCGTAGAAATGGAATTGGCCCGCGATGCGGCGGAATCCCGCCTGGCCTTCTTCCACCGCGCCCAGCGCGACGAGCCCGCGCGAGTGCCAGTACACCCACGTGGGGTCTTCGCGCAGGGAGGCGGGCATGTGTTCGATGTAGCGGATCAGCGTCCGCCAGTCCACGGGCTGTTGGCGCAGCACCATGCGCGCGCGCCAGGCCTGGTTGTACTCTGTGAGCTTGCCGCCTTCGCCCGCCCGGTACCACTCCACCGCGACGGGGTCGAGCTTGAAGGCGGCCTGCAGGGCGAACTGATTGCGCACCCAGTTTGCGTCGGCGGCGGGAAGCCGCCGCGCCCAATTGCGCTCGAAGTAGTCATAGCCGACCCGCATGTCCTGGCGGGCGAGCCGGCCCAGGGCGATGACGATCAATTCCCGCAGGGGGCGGTCTTGCGCGGCCGCGTTTTGCCGCACCAGCCACTTCATGGGTTGATCGAGCACGGCGTTGAAGGTCTTGAGCTGGGTGGCGTCGAAGACGTAGCGCGCCATGCGCCGGGCGTTGGCCAATGCGTTGACCTCCAGCAGGTCGCGCAGCTGGGTGGAAAAGTGTTCCCAGTGCATGACGCCGTCGGCCTGGAGCCGGTCATAGAGCATCCAGCAGCCATCGCCCGCCTGGAACTTGCTCATGGCTTGCTGGGCCGTGACCCGCTCGCCGCGCGCATGCCTGGCGAGCAGCACGGCACAATCGGTTTGCGGCGTATTGACGGTGGTGTCCGCCAGGGAGAGCACGGTTGCGTAATCCCCCTGCTTGGCCGCCGCCAAGAGCCACTCGCCGCGCAGCCGCTCGGCAAGGTATGTGCCGCGGTGCACGCTGACGAACTCCTGCAACTCGGCTTCTGGAAGCGGCTTGCGCGGGTCGTTCAGCTGCTGGCGCAGCCACCAGTACTGGGGATAGGCGCCCAGCATGTGGCCTTGTAGGCGCGGGATGAGCGAGCGAAGTATGTCCCAATTGCCCGTTTGTACCGCAGTCCGCGCGGCCAGCAGCGCGTCATCCAGCCCGGATGAGCCGGTTTGCGCACAGGCGCCGCCCGCGACCGCGCTTGCCAGGACGATGGCAAGTGCTGTAATGCGGATTCTGTTCAGGAAAGCGGTATAGGCCATGGCAGCAAGGATAGCATCGGGAAAACCCAGGGAAGATCATCAGCCCGACCGGGCCGGCGGCGCGCCGACTGCAGCGGCACTGCGCCCCCGGCTGCGCGCGCTGCGGGCGGCCATGACAGCGGCGGATCGTGCCGCGGCGGACGCCCGCATCATCGCTTTCCTGCAAGGCAGGATACACGACTACCTGTCCGCTAGCCGTTGGGGGAACCGGCCCGTCGTGCTCTCCGCCTTTTGGCCCATCGGCGACGAACCAGACCTGCGGCCGGCGCTCCATGCGTGGGCGGGCGACTCGCGGCTCGAGCTGGCGCTGCCGGTAATCCAGACTCGTGCCGCTCCCCTGGAGTTCCGGGCTTGGACGCCCGGGGCCGCGATGGCGCCCGGCGCCTATCGGATACCGGAGCCCCAAGGCACCCACGCCTGCGTGCCGGACATCGTCCTGGTGCCGACCCTCGGGTATACGGCGGACGGCGACCGAATCGGCTATGGCGGCGGCTATTACGACCGCACGCTCGCAGCGCTCCGGTCGCGCGGCGAACCCTTTGTGGCCATCGGTGTCGCTTATGCCTGCGGACTGCTTCCGCCGGACGTCCATTTGCCCGAGCCGCATGACATGCGTTTGGACGAGATCGTGACGGAGGAAGCGGTCCTGGCCGTGCCGCGATAGCGGCGCTGCGCGCCGCGCAGGCGGTTCTTCGGGCTGGACTGACGGTGCCGGCAAGTGCCGCCGCGCGAGCGTCCGCGGCGGGTCAGCGGTTTCCGCGACGGGACCCGAGGAACCACAGGATATTCGCGGCGAGCGCCGCCGTCACGATGGCGATGGCCATCGGGTAGGGCGTGCCATTGGGCGCCGCGGCGATCAGGCCGCTGACGGCGAAGGCGCAGCCGAACTGCAGGACGCCGATCATTGCCGAGCCGGTGCCGGCGTACGGGCCCGTCTTGGACATGGCGATGGCCGCCGCGTTGCTGCCTATGAAACCCAGCGAAGCGATGATCAGCCACAGGGGCGGGATCAGCACGAAGACGTGGGTCGTCCCCGCGCATGCCAGCAACACGATGCCGGCGCCGAGCTGGAACCAGAGCGCGGCCCGGAGTAGCGTGCGGACGCTGAAACGGCGCAAGGCCGCGCGGTTGAGCTGGGCGCCTACGGCGATGCCCAGGGCCGTCAGCCCAAAGACGAGCCCATACTGTTGCTCGCTCAGGCCGAAATACTCCATGAACACAAAGGGCGAGCCGGTGATGAAGGCGAAGATGGACACTTGGGCCAGCCCGCCGACCAGCGCCGGGACGAGGAACCCCGGCTGGCGGACTAAGGTGCGGTAGGCGCGCAGCAGCGAAGAGACGTTCAGCGGCTGGCGCCGGTCGCGAGGCAGGGTTTCCGGAATGTAGCGCCAGGTCAAGGCGCCGCACAGCGCAGCGAACGCGAGCAGGAGGATGAAGATGGCCTGCCATCCGGCCGTGACCAATATCCACCCGCCCAGCAGCGGCGCAAAAACGGGCGCCACGATCATCAGCGTAATGGGCGAAGCCGGGCAGGTACATGTCCGTCGCAAGGGGCGCGAAGGCGGCCAGCATGGCCAGGACCAGGATCAGCCGGCCCGGGTTTTCGGCTGGGAGGGAGGAGGGATGGTTTTTCATACTGCTTCGGACGCCCGGTTCGGGAGCGGACGTCCGTCCTTCTGCGTGAGGCAAAGGGAGTTTTCTGGCAGCCGTCGACCGCGTGGTCGGTCGGCTGCCGCAGGGGAGTGCACCGCATCGGGTGCGGGCGCATCTAGCGCTCGAGCGCGTTCCAGATGGCCTGCGTGGCGTCGGCCTGGTTCATCGTGTAGAAATGCAGGCCAGGCGCGCCTCCGTCGAGCAGCGTCTGGCACAGCTGGGTCACCACGTCGTGCCCGAAGGCCCGGATCGAGGCCTTGTCGTCGCCGTAGGAAGCCAGGCGCAGGCGGATCCAGCGCGGGATTTCCGCTCCGCACATGTCTGAAAAGCGGGCGAGCTGCGTGTAATTCGTGATCGGCATGATGCCCGGCACGATGGGCGCCAGGACGCCCTTGGCCGTTGCGCGGTCCACGAAATCGAAATAGGCGTCTGCGTTGAAGAAGTACTGCGTGATGGCGCTATCGGCGCCTGCGCGCATCTTCTCGACGAAATGGTCCAGATCGGATTCCGGGTCGGGCGCCTGGGGATGCATCTCGGGGTAGGCTGCCACTTCGATGTGGAACCAGTCACCGGTTTCCTCGCGGATGAAGCGCACCAAGTCCCGCGCATATCGCAATTCGCCCATGTCGCCCATGCCCGAAGGCAGGTCTCCGCGCAGGGCGACCAGCCGCTTGATGCCGGCCGCGCGGTAGGCGTCCAGGATTTCGCGCAGGCTTTCCCTGGTCGAACCGATGCACGAAAGATGCGGCGCGACTTCATAGCCGAGCTTTTGCAGCATGGAAACGGCCCGCATCGTGCCGTCGCGCGTCGAGCCGCCGGCGCCGAACGTCACGCTGGCGAAATGGGGGTTGAGGCCTTGCAGCTGCTTGGCCGTACGGATCAACCTTTCCTGCGCGGCGATGTCGCGCGGCGGGAAAAACTCAAGGCTGAAAACCGGCGCGGCGTCCGGCGCCGCACCGGGAGAAATGGACGAACTCACTTGGGAGCAACCTGTAAGTGGCGGGTCAGTTCGGCACGATGGACGAAAGCAGACCCGAAATCAGACTGTAGAGCAGCGCCCCGATGACGGCCCACCAGAAACCGCTGACCTGGAATCCTTTGAGGATGGACCCGGCGAACCAGAACAGCAGCGCGTTCAGCACGAGCAAAAACAGCCCCAGCGTGACGATGGTGATGGGTAGCGTCAGGATGACCAGGACGGGTTTGACCAGCGAGTTGAGCAGGCCCAGTACCAATGCCGCGATCAATGCCGACCCAAAGCTCGCCACCGTGATGCCGGGCAACAGGTAGGCGACGACGAGAAGCGCTACGGCGTTGAGCAGCCAGACGAGTAACAAGGTCATCGCGAACTCCTTGCAAAGTTGGAGTCAGGGGAAGGCCGGGGCGCAAGGCCCCGGGGGACGCTGCAAGAACGATCAATAGCGGTAGTGGTCAGGCTTGTACGGACCTTCCACCGGCACGTTGATGTAGGCGGCCTGGTCCGGGCGAAGCTGCGTGAGCTGCGCACCGAGCTTCTTCAGGTGCAGGCGCGCCACTTTTTCGTCGAGGTGCTTGGGCAGTACGTAGACACGACCCTTTTCGTATTTTTCGTTCTGCGTCCAGAGCTCGATCTGCGCGATGGTTTGGTTGGTGAACGAGGACGACATCACGAACGAGGGGTGGCCGGTGGCGCAGCCCAGGTTCACCAGCCGGCCCTGGGCCAGCAGGATGATGCGGTTGCCAGAGGGCAGGATGACGTGGTCGACCTGGGGCTTGATCTCTTCCCACTGGTATTGGCGCAGCGAAGCGACGTCGATCTCGTTGTCGAAGTGGCCGATGTTGCAGACGATGGCCTGGTCCTTCATGGCGAGCAGGTGCTCGTGGGTGATCACGTGATAGTTGCCGGTCGCCGTCACGAAAATGTCGGCCTTGTCGGCGGCATAGTCCATCGTCACCACCTTATAGCCTTCCATGGCGGCCTGCAGTGCGCAGATGGGGTCGATCTCGGTGACCCAGACCTGTGCGCGCAGCGAGGCGAGCGCCTGGGCGCAACCTTTCCCGACGTCGCCATAGCCGCAGACCACGGCGATCTTGCCGGCGAGCATCACGTCGGTGGCACGCTTGATGCCGTCCACCAGCGATTCGCGGCAGCCGTACAGGTTGTCGAACTTGGACTTGGTGACCGAGTCGTTGACGTTGATGGCGGCGAAAGCGAGTTCGCCCTTCTTGGACATCTGGTACAGGCGGTGCACGCCAGTGGTGGTTTCCTCGGTCACGCCCTTGATTTGGGCAATGCGGGTGGAATACCACTTCGGATCGCGCTTGAGCGTTGCGCGGATGGACTCGAAAAGCGCCACTTCTTCTTCGCTCGTCGGGTTTTCGATGACGCTCGGGTCCTGCTCGGCTTTGGTGCCCAGGTGCAGCAGCAGCGTGGCGTCGCCGCCGTCGTCGAGAATCATGTTGGCGTAGGTGCCGGCCGGCCAGTCGAAGATGCGATGGGTGTATTCCCAGTAGTCGGCCAGCGACTCGCCCTTGATCGCGAACACGGGCGTGCCCGAGGCCGCGATGGCCGCGGCAGCGTGGTCCTGGGTCGAGAAAATGTTGCACGAAGCCCAGCGCACTTCGGCGCCGAGCGCCTTGAGCGTCTCGATCAGGACCGCGGTCTGGATGGTCATGTGCAGGCTGCCGGCGATGCGGGCGCCCTTCAAGGGTTGGGCGGCGGCAAATTCTTCGCGAATCGCCATCAAGCCCGGCATCTCGGTTTCGGCAATGCGGATTTCGCGGCGGCCCCAGTCGGCCAAGGAGAGGTCGGCGATGCGGTAATCGGGGGTGTTGGCGTTGAGTACAGCGTTCATGGGGACTCCAAATTGCTTGCCCTTGACGCCGCGGCTGAAACCGGGATGGCTCGCCGCACGGCCTGCAAAGGGCAGGATAGGGGGCGAGCGCCGTTGCCGGGGACCGGCGCCGCCGTGGCGGCTGCGGCCAGTCCGTAACCTGAGCCTGGCGACCGGCATCCGGTCGTCGCAACGCTCCTCAGGTGGCGACATTGTAGCGGGTTCCCGCCGCCGGCTGCGGGGAAAACCCCAGTGGTGACGGGTTTATGTAACAAACGAACAGAAATGAATAGGCGGAGCGTCCCCTCGGGGGAGCCTCGGGCTCAGCCCTTGCGCCGCGGATAGCCGGCGGCGAGGATGCGCTTCCAAATCGCCTGCTTTTCCTCGTCGCTGAGCATGACCCAGTTGGCCACTTCCATGGCCGTGCGGCCGCAGCCGCGGCAGATTTCGTCGAACAGGGTCGAACACACCGCTACGCAGGGCGAGTCGGCGTTGGCGGGCGGGCAGGCGGGAAACTCGGAGGCGGGACGCTTGGCAGTCATATGGGGGGAGTTTAGCGCCATCCGCGGACGAGTCCCCGCCCGGCAGCGAGGGCGTCAGGAGAAGTAAAAGCGCAACGCGTTCGCGCCGAAGATCCTACGGCGATCGGCCGGGTCGGCAATGGTTTCTTCCAACCAAGTGATGGCGGCCTCGTACGTCATGCTCGACTCCGCGCCGACGAAGGGACAGTCGCTGGCCCACATCAGCCGGTCCACGTCCACTTCTCGGTAGAGCGCCTGGGCGCAGTCGCGGGCATTCGCGCCAAGCCGGTAGGCGCCCGACATCTTGACCCAGGTGCGGCCTTTGCGCACGGATTGCAGCATGGCTTGGAAACCTTCGCAGCGGGTGCCGGCGACCGGGTCCGGGCGTCCGATGTGGTCGATCACGATTTTCACGCCTGATCGCTCCAGCGCGGGCAATACGGCAGGCAGGCGGGGCCCTTCGATGTGGACGTGCACGTGCCAATCCAAATCGACCAGCCGGCGCAGGAACTTGCGATAATCCCAGGAATCGAGGTCGGGCAGGTCTTTCATGCCGATGAAGGGCAGCCGTACGCCGCGGATGCCGGCCGCATGCATGTGGTCCAGCACCACCCGCTCCACCGAGGGGGCCGTGATGACGGTGCCGCGCAGCCGCGGCGACTTGCCCAGGGATTCGATGACGTAGTCGTTGTAGTCGCCCCATGGGCTGGCCGCGGCGATGACGGCGTAGTGCACGCCGTGCCGGTCCATGGTGTCTAGCAATTGTTCGACCGTGAAACTGTAGTCGGGGCTGTGCCGCGGATTGGGCACGAGCGGCATGTCGCGCTTGAATACGTGGACGTGGGCGTCGACCAGAACGGCGTCGGTCGCGTGAGTGGCGAAAGTCACGGAGGGCTCCTGCTAGTTTTGTTGAGTCGGGATGCCAGCCTTGCGGATGACGTCGGCCCATTTGGCGATGTCGCGCTTGAAGATGGCGGCCAGTTCGTCGCGCGTGCTGCCCTTGGCTTCGGTGCCGAGCTCTTCCAGCCGCTTGCGGATCGCGGGCTCGCCCAATACCTCGTTGATGGCCGCGTTGAGGCGGTCCAGGCGGCTCGGCGGAGTGCCCGCCGCCGCAAACAAGGCGTTCCAGCCGGCGACTTCATAGCCGGGCACGCCGCTTTCGGCCACCGTGGGCGCGTCAGGGAGCCAGGCCGAGCGGCTCGTGCCCGTGGCCGCCAGCACCCGGGCCTGTCCAGAAGTGATGGCGCCCTTGAGTGCGGCATAGGATTCGAACATGACGTCGATGTCGCCGCGCAGCAGCGCGGTCAGCACTTCGGGTGTGCTCTTGAACGGCACGACCATGGCGTTGAGCCCGGCCATGGATTTGAACAGCTCGGCCGAGAGGTTCTGCGTGCTGCCGGGGTTGATCGTGCCGAGCACTACTTGGCGCTTCTTGCCTTCTGCCAGCAGGTCGGACAGCGATCGCAGCGGGCCCTTGGCATTGGCCAGCAGCACCAGGTCGAAGTAGGCCACGGTCGAGATCGGCTCGAAATCCGTGACCGGGTCGTACGGCAGCTTGAACAAGGTCTTGCTGATGGCGGTGCCGTTGGCAAACACCGCCAGCGTATAACCGTCGCGGGGCGCGGCCAGTACAGCGTTTGCCGCGACCACGCCGCCGGCGCCGGGCTTGTTTTCGACGACGATCTGCTGCCCGAGCCGTTCCGAGAGCTTCTGGGTGACGAGCCGGAGCGAGATGTCGGCCAATCCTCCGACGCCGAACGGCACGATGACTTTGATGGGTTGGTCGGGATATTTGTCTTCCTGGGCCTGAAGCGGGGCCATGGCGAAAGACAGCATGGCGGCGAACGCCGCGCGCCGCCACCGCCGGGCGGTCCGCGGCCTGCTGACGCAGTCGAGCATAGGGGTCTCCTCTTGTTGTGGCCCGCTGCGCCGGTCGCAGCGCGCAGGGCCGTCGCTGCGCAGCAGTCTATGCAGGCGGCGGACTACCGACAAATGAATTGTTTGACGGATTTATTCATGCCGTTCATCGATGGCGGCGAGTCTTTGCCGGATCTCGTCGACCAGGAGCTCGCGCATGGCCTGTGCCGGCGGGGGCAGTATGGCGCCATGGCGAGTAATGACTGCCAAATGGCGCGTCACCCGGGGGCCGGTGAGACGGCGCACCACCACGCCCGGCGCCTTGATGGCCGACAAGGCGGGCACGACCGTAACTCCCAGGCCGCTTGCCACCAGGTCCAGCGCGATTGCAGTGTGTTGCGCCTCGTACACCCAGCGGAATTGAAGGCGGCGGTCGCCGAGCGCATCGTCGATGGTCGCGGCATTGCCCGCGGGCAAGCTGATGCGGATCAGCGGTTCGCCGCGCAGTTTCTCCCAGTCCAGGGACTGGGCGCGCGCCAGCCGGTGCCGGGGCGGGCAAACGAGGGCGAACGGTTCCTCGGCAAAGACTTCCATGTCGAGTCCGAACCGGTTCGAACTGGCGAGCGAGACGCCGAAGGTCGCGGTCCCGTTGTGGACGTGTTCGGCGATTTCGCCGATGGAGTCATCCAGCACGCGCACGGCGACGTCCGGGTATTGCGCGGTAAAGCGTTGCAGCGCGGGGGCGAGCTGGGTCGCGGCGAGGGTGGGTAGGCAGCCGAACACCAGCCAGCGCGGCGCGGACCGGGCGTGCTGCCGCACCGTGTCGTACGACAGTTCCAGTTCCCGCATGGCCTTGCGTACCCGGGGCAAGAGGGCGCGGCCGGCGTCGGTCAGCGTGATGGCGCGCGTGGTGCGGGTCAGCAGTTTCATGCCCAGGCTGTCTTCCAACTTGCGCAATCGGTGGCTGATTGCAGTTTGCGAAAGATTCAGGTGGGCGGCGGCCGGAAGAAAGCCGCCTTGCTCGACGATGCAGAGAAAAGCCTGCATACCGAGGAAGTCGATTTGCATGGGAATGCCTCGTCTGGATGCCGGACAGCCGTCCACATTATCGCCGCGCCCGACTATGCACGAAATTCATGAAGTGGTGCAAAACAATCATTTGAGCCTCGCGCAGCCCTTATCTAAGCTCTGCGTCCCGCAAGCGTGGAGGATGGATACGATGCTGTTGCGTGTTGCTGGCGGGGCGCTGCAAAGCTGCGCCGCGTTCATGGTCGCTGCCGGAATGGCTTGGGCCGCTCCGGTCGGTGCGGCCGATTATCCGGCCAATAAGCCCATCACGATGGTATTGCCGTTCCCGGCGGGCGGGTCCGTGGATGCCGTCGCACGGATGCTGGCGGCGCAGATGGGCAAGCGGCTGCAGACGCAGGTCGTGGTCGAGAATGTGCCCGGTGCCGGCGGCGTGATCTCCACCCAACGCGTCGTCCGCGCCGCACCGGACGGGCATACGCTCTTGTTCACCACGCCGAACCACACCATCAACCCGGCCGTGATACGGAACCTGGCTTTCGACACGGAAAAAGACCTTGCGCCCGTGGGGCTCGTGGCGCAAATCCCGGAGTTGCTGGTGGCGAGCGGCAAGCAGCCCTTCGATGACTTCAAAGGCTTCGTGGATTACGCCCGAAAGAATCCGGGCAAGCTGACCTACGGTTCGGCCGGCAACGGGACGCTGCCCCACGTGACGATGGAGCTCTTGCTGCTCAAGCTCGGCCTGAGCGTGGTTCACGTGCCCTACAAGGGGGCGGCACCGGCGCTCAATGATTTGTTGGGCGACCAGATTGCCCTCAAGATGGATACCGTCACCACGTCCCAGCCGCATTTCGCGAGTGGAAGGATCAAGCCGCTCGCCATCGCCAGCGCGTCGCGTTCCAAGTTGCTTCCCGACGTGCCGACCATCGCAGAGTCGGGCGTGCCGGGTTACGAGGGCATATTGTGGCTGGGCGTGCTCGCGCCGTCCGCCACGCCGCGTGCGGTGATCGATGTGCTGCACCGGACCATGGCCGAGATCGGGCGCGACCCGTCATGGGCCGCCCAGTTGGAAGCGGCGGGCGTGGAGCCGCGTACCACGACGCCCAAGGAATTTGCGAAGATGATTTCCGCAGAGATTGCGCAATGGAAAGACGTGGTGCGGCGTTCCCGCATCACGATTAATTGATCGCCGAGATGACCGAAGCTACGCTACCGCCCCTGACCCCTCCGCCCGATCCGCATCCGCGCAAGCCCCAGTTGGTGGCGCCGGCAGGCGCCATCGACTGCCACGTCCACTTGTTCGGCCCGGCCAGCCGCTATCCCTTTCATCCCGACAGCAAATACCGGTCGGCCGACGCGTTGCCCGAAACGAATATTGCCCTGCAAGACACCTTGGGGTTGAGCGGGGCCGTGGTCGTCAGCGGCGCGGGATACGGTCCGAACACCGCCCATCTCGAAGAGGTGTTGACGCGGTTTCCGCATCGCTTCCGCGGCGTCGCGCTGTTGCCGGACGACGTGGACCGGGCGACGGTCGCGCGGCTGGACGCGCTGGGCGTGCGCGGTGCCAGGTTCGTCAGCCCAGGGCATCGCGGCGCGCTGCCGCGCTTGTCCTCCCCGCGCATCCCTGAGCTGGTGGCCGAGTTCGGCTGGCACGTCCAGTTTTACCCCCACGGCACCGACCTCCTCGAGCATGCCGATACCCTGCTGGGCCTGCCCAATCGCATCGTGCTGGATCACTTCGCCTGCATTCCGGCGGCCGGCGGCGTGGACCAGCCCGCGTTCCGGCGGCTGCTGGACATGCTCGATACCGGCAAAGTGTGGGTGAAGATCTCGGGTCCCATGCGGTGCACGACGCAAGACTACCCTTATTCGGAGGTCACGCCCCTGGCGCGGGCGCTGGTGCGGCACGCACCGGAACGCCTGCTATGGGGCAGCGATTGGCCGCACACCAACATGCACGGCCGGAGCATGCCGAACGACGGCGACTTGTTCGACTTGCTGGCGGCATGGGTGGACGATGCTGCGGTGCTCGAACGGATCCTCGTGCACAACCCCCGCGAGGTGTACGGGCCCTTCGGCAAGGAAACGGCACAGGGCTAGCGCCCCCCTCGGGCGCCGGCGGCCCTGTCTTTCATCAAGAGAAAAAGGCGAAGCGGCATGCACTGCTTCGCCTCATCTTTCGGCCCGCATGGGCCACGCCAAACGGCAGCTTCAGCGCGCTGCCCGCAGCGCCGCGGCCTTGTCGGTCGCTTCCCAGGTGAACTCGGGCTCCGAGCGTCCGAAATGCCCGTAGGCTGCCGATTTTTGGTAGATCGGGCGCAGCAGGTCCAACATGTTGATGATGCCCTTCGGACGCAGGTCGAAGTGCTCGCGCACGAGCTTGGCGATCTGGTCATCGGGCAGCACACCGGTGCCGAACGTATGCACGGTGATGTTGATCGGTTCGGCCACGCCAATGGCGTAGCTGACCTGGATCTGCGCACGCGTGGCCAGGCCGGCGGCGACGATGTTCTTGGCCACGTACCGGGCCGCATAGGCGGCTGACCGGTCCACCTTGGACGGATCTTTGCCCGAGAAGGCGCCACCGCCGTGCGGGCAGGCGCCGCCATAGGTGTCGACGATGATCTTGCGGCCGGTCAGGCCGCAATCGCCTTGCGGACCACCGATGACGAAGCGGCCCGTGGGATTGACCAAGTAACGGGTCTTGTCGGTCAGCAGGCCTTCGGGGAAGGTCTTCTTGATGATCTCTTCGATGACCGCTTCGCGAATCGTTTCCTGCGAGACGTCGGGAGCGTGCTGGGTGGAAAGCACGACGGTGTCCACCTCGACCGGCTTGCCGTCCACGTAGCGGAAGGTGACCTGCGATTTGGCGTCGGGCCGCAGCCAGGGCAGGCGGCCGTCTTTGCGCAGCTCGCTTTGGCGCTGGACGAGGCGGTGCGAATACCAGATCGGCGCGGGCATGAGGTCGGGCGTTTCGTCGCAGGCATAGCCGAACATCAGGCCTTGGTCGCCCGCGCCTTGGTTCAGGTAGTCGTCCGAGGCGCGGTCCACGCCCTGGGCGATGTCGGGTGATTGTTTGTCGTAGGCGACCAGTACCGCGCAGCCTTTGTAGTCGATGCCGTAGTCGGTGTTGTCGTAGCCGATGCGCTTGATGGTTTCGCGGGCGATCTGGATGTAATCGACGTTGGCGCGCGTGGTGATTTCCCCCGCCAGGACGACCAGCCCGGTGTTGCACAGCGTCTCCGCGGCGACGCGGGACGTCGGGTCTTGCGCGAGGAGGGCGTCCAGGATGGCGTCGGAAATTTGATCGGCGACTTTATCGGGGTGTCCTTCGGAGACGGATTCCGAAGTGAAAAGGTAGGAATTGGCCACTCGATAGTCCTTTAAAAGCTGACCGGCGTGCGAAGGGCGAGCCGGCTATCGGTTCCGCGGCGTGTTGCACGTCGGTCTGGGACCGGTTTCGAGCAGCGACGCTTTAGCGGCATTTATGCGCGCGCCGGGAGCCGGCGCCGCGATCGCCCCGCAAGTTGTCTGTTAACTCGGCGATCTCCGTTATTTTAGGGGAAAATCCCTGGGTGGCCCATCCCTGTCGTTTTCGAATCCCCGATCGATGTTTCTGACTCTTTATCGTTTACTCGCCCGGCTGCCCCTGCGGTGGTTGCATCGCCTTGGACGCTGGCTGGGGCTCTTGGTCTACCGGAGTTCCTCCGACTACGCCGCGCGCCTTCGCGCCAACGCCGCCCTTGCCGGCTATGCAGGCGAGGCTTTCGTCCGCCGGTCGGCTGCGGCTGCCGGGGAAGGGGCGCTGGAGATCCCGCGTGTCTGGTTCCGGCCCGACCAGGCCTTGGCCGAGTGCCATACCGATGACTGGGACGTCGTGCAGGCTGCGCTTGACGAGGGCAAGGGCATCGTCTTCCTGACGCCGCACCTGGGGTGCTTCGAGGTTGCCGCCCGCTATTACGCCCATCGGGGCGGTCCGATCACGGTGCTGTACCGGCCGCCGCGCAAGGCCTGGGTAGCGCAGCTGGTCGAAGGCGGGCGGCGCGGCCCCAACCTCGATACGGCGCCGGCCAATCTGCAGGGCGTGCGCCAGCTGGTGCGCGCCTTGCGCAAGGGCGAGGCGGTCGGCATCTTGCCGGACCAGGTGCCGGGCAACGGCGAGGGCGTTTGGGCGCCGTTTTTCGGCCGGCCCGCGTTCTCCATGGTGTTGCCGGGACGGCTGGCTTCCCAGACCGGGGCAGCGGTGGTGCTCGCAGCGGGCGAGCGCCTGCCCGGCGCCCAGGGATGGAAGATTCATTTCGTGCGGTGGCCCGGGCCGGTGCCCGAGACGCCCGAGGCCCAGGCTGCGTGGGTCAATGCCGGCATGGAGTCGATGATACGGCGTTGCCCTGAGCAATATCTCTGGGGCTACAACCGGTACAAGGCGCCTCGCGGCGAAGCCCCGCCGGCGGCGTAGCTGCCGCGCCCGCATGCCCGTCGCGCCGCCCCCGCGGCGCCGATGTGAGTTTCGCTCACGACCCTCCCTCACTATTTCGATTGAGCGCACCCTGCGCGCTACGCATGATTCGTCTGGCCGGCGCCGGCATCGGGCCGGCCGTGAGAATCACGCAAGCGCGAGGAGACCATGCTTTCATCGTTCACCGTCCTGGATCTCACCTGGGTGCTGGGGGGGCCTTTCGCGGGCCAGTTGTTGGCGCAACTGGGCGCGGAGGTCGTCAAAGTCGAGCCGCTGGAAGGCGACTTGGCGCGGCAGGTGTCCCGGCACGCCATGGAGTTCGAGGGCGACCCGGGATTTTTCCTGTCAGTCAATCGCGGCAAGAAAAGCATTGCGCTGGATCTCAAGCACCCCCGCGGACGCGAAGTCCTGTACGACCTCGTCCGGCGCAGCCATGCCATGCTCTACGGCTTCGCGCCGGACGTTCCCCAGCGCCTCGGCTTGGACAAAGACTCCCTGCTGGCGGTGAACCCCCGGCTGTGCATCGCCCAGCTAATCGGCCTGCACGACCAGCCCCCGTTTTCCAACGCCCCCGCGTTTGACTTGATCGTGCAAGCGTTGGGAGGCGTGATGAGCATCACGGGAGAGCGCGATGGCAAGCCAGTGAGAGTGGGCTACCAGATCGCCGACTTGGCCGGAGGCCTGTATCTCGCGCTGGCCTGCGTCGGCGGCATGCTGAAGGCCCTGCGCGAAGGCCGTGGGGAGCTGGTGCAGGTATCACTGCTCGACTGCCAATTGGCGCTGTTGACTTGGCAAGCGCAGAACTATTTTCTTTCTGGCGAGGTACCTGCCGCGAACGGTGCGCGCCACCCCGTCATCGCGCCCAGCGACATCTATCGCTGCCTGGACGGGCGCTACATCGCCATTTCGCCCACGGGGCAGCAGTTCTGGCGGACGTTCTGCGCGGCGATCGGGCGCGAGGACCTCGCCAGCGATCCCCGGTTCAAGGAAGCCAAGGACCGCATCGAGAACGTGGATGCGCTCACGGAGATCCTGAACGAGGTGTTCGCCGCCAAGAGTTCGGCGCAATGGGGCGAGGAGCTGTTCGCCAAGCGCGTGCCGGCCGCACCGGTCAATGACGTCGCGCAGGCCGTCGCCCAGCCGCTGGCCAAGATGCGCGCCATGGTGGAGGAGCTGCCCCATCCCCGGTCCGGCCGACCCATGCGCTTCCTCGGCAACCCGTTCAAGTACGAAGGGGGCCAGCCTCTTTCCTATCCGCCCGCCTTGGGCGGGGACACCCGCGATCTATTGCGGCGACTGTGCGGTTACGACGATGCCGCGATCGACACCTTGGTTCAACAACGAGTGATTTCCGAAGGAGGAAGAGCATGACGCGACCTAGCGAAATCAAGCCCCGGGAAGGCGACTTGCCTGCAGCGCTGTACAAGGATTGGCAAGTGGGTGCGGAGTTTCCCGAGTTGCGCTTCACGATCACGCCGGACGTCATCGACGAGTACATGTCTGTCGTGAACGCGACGCCCGAGGCCTATGTGATCGATGGGCGCCGCGCTGCGCCGCCCAATGTCGTGGCCGTCTACCTGATGGCCGTGATGTATCGCAAATATCCGCCCCAGCAGGGCGGCATCATGATCGGCAACACCTTCACCTTCTACCATCCCATCTGGGCCGATGAAGACACGGTCGTGGTCGGCACGGGCAAGGTCGAGGACAAGTACGAGAAGAAAGGCCGGAAATACATATGCTACTCGGTCGACTTCACGCGGGACGACGGCCAGAAGCTGACCCGCATCCTGCACACCTCCGCTTTTCCGGAATGAGGACAACCATGGAACGGATCATTCCCCAGACCCAGGACATGTTCGACGCCTATGGACGGCTCAACGGCGACAACGACATCCTGCACTACGACCCGGAATACGCCCGCAAGCGCGGCTTTCGCGGAACCCTGGGCCACGGCCTGATGTACCTGGCATACGTTGCCGATTTGGCGGCCCGCAAGTACGGCAAGGACTGGCACTACCGCGGTGAGATTTCGGTCAAGTTCATCGCACCGGTGTGTCCCGGCGATGAGTTGAAAGTGTCGCTCGACGACGAGGGCCAGGCGCAGTGTGAGTCCCAGTTCGGCAAGACCCTGGTCGGGTATGCGCGCTTGATCTGAGCCCGGCGTTTCTATAGCGGAGCGGCTGCGGCGGGCACGTCACGCCGTGCTTGCAGCGCCGCTTCGCACCGCGCCCAGCACTTCCTCGCAAAGTTTGTCCGACTCGATCCCTTGTTCCTGCAGCCACGCGAGGAAGTCGTCCAGCAGGTCGCGATGGCGGGCATGCGGCGACACAATGAGGAAATAACTCGGGTCGTAGACCTTGGGCGCGCCCAGCGGCGCCGCGAGACGGCCGGCGGCAAGGTCGTCGATGGCCAGCGGTTCGGGCACCAAGGCGATGCCGAGTCCGTCCACGGCGGCTTGGTGCGCAAAGTACATCTCTTCGAACATCAAGGTGCCACCCGGGGCGACTGTTTCCAGGCCGGCGGCGGCGAACCATTGCTCCCAGGCGTGCGGGTGCGTCGATGCGTACAGCAGCGTGTGGTGCCGTAAGTCCCGCGCTTCCCTTATTGGCGCCGTTTCCAGGATTTCCGGCGCGCAAACGGCCACGAGGTTGGTGCGCAGGAATTCGTGGCAGGAGAACCGGGGCAGGGGGCCGCTTAGTCGGCGAATGACCGCATCAAGTTCGGGCAGCGCCATCGTTTCGACCGCGGCGATGCCCGTCGTCAGGCGTAATTCGACTTCAGGATGCTTCCGCTGAAAGCCCGACAGCCGCGGGATGAGCCATTTCATCGTAAAGGTGGGCGGCGCGTTCACGGCCAGCACGACGCGCCCCGCCTTGCGTGTCAACGCATACGTAGAGAGCGCGATGCGATCCAGCGCCGGGCCGACCTCCGAGAGCAGGGCGCGGCCTTCTTCGGTGAGTTGTATTTGGTGGTTGGACCGGTGGAAGAGCGCGAGGCCGAGATGGCTTTCCAGCGCGGCCACCTGGCGGCTCACCGCGCCGTGCGTGACGCAGAGTTCGTTGGCGGCCTTGGTAAAGCTCAGGTGGCGCGCAGCTGCTTCGAAGGCGCGGATGGCGTTCAGAGGGGGAAGCCGTCGCATCGTATGAAGAAAACTCACAACCTCATGAGATTAAATGGATTGTGCGCGAGCTGCTTCTTTTACACAGTAAGCCCTGCCGTCTAGGCGTTGCGCCGTTTGTCGACGGCAGCGCGGGGCGGCGACTGGCTGAACTGTCCCGGCCTCGTGCCGGACGGTCCGACTATAACAGCAACGACCGGAGACATGATCATGAAGGGCCGCAATTCTCGCGTATTGCATTTTCTCCCGTGGTCGATCTGTCTGGCTCTCGCGGGACTGGGCGCCGCCAGGGCGGAGTATCCGGACAAGCCGGTACGCATCGTCTGCGCCCATGCGCCGGGGGGTGCGGCCGACCAGTTGTCGCGCATTGTCGCCGACAAGCTCGCCCATGAATTGAACCAGGCCGTCATCGTCGAGAACCGTCCGGGCGCCAGCACGATGCTCGCTGCCGAGCAGGTCGCCCGCGCGCCGGGCGACGGGTATACCCTCTTGATGGCGACCGTCACCACGCTGTCGATCAATCCTGCCCTCTACGGGCAATTGCGCTATGACCCGGTGAATGACTTCACGCCGATTACGGTCGTGGCCTCCACGCCGTTTTTCCTTGCCGTCAACGCCTCGGTGCCGGCCCGAACCGTCCAGGAGCTGATCGCCCTGGCCAAGGAGCGGCCGCGGGCGCTGAACGTCGGTTCATCCGGCACCGGTACGTCGTCGCACTTGGCGGCGGAATTATTCAACGACATGGCGGGCGTGCAGACGGTGCACGTTCCCTACAAGGCCACCGCCACGCGCAACAATGAGCTGGCGGCGGGCGTGATACAGATGATTTTCGGCAATGACGTGATGCCCATCGCCAACAGCGGCAAGGCGCGCGTGCTGGGCGTGACGTCTTTGACGCGTCTCTCCGGTTATCCCTCGATCCCGACGGTGGCCGAAAGCGGCGTGCCGGGCTTCGAAGCCAGTGTCTGGTACGGACTGGTCGCTCCTCGAGGGACCCCCGACGAGGCCGTGCGCATCTTGCACGCCGCGCTCGTCCGCATCCTTGGCCAGCCGGAAGTGAAAAAACAGATCATGACCGCCGTCGGTGGCGAGGTCGTGGCCAATGCCCCCCGGGACTTCGGCGCCCTCATCGTGAGCGACGCCGCGAAATGGGGCAAGGTGATCCAGCGCGCCGGCGTGAAGGTCTCGGCCGAGTAACTAGGGCCGGTTACCGGACGTCGGCCAATATGGGCTGGAGCCCGTGCTCCATGGCATGGCGCGATACCACCAGTTCCAGCCGGAGCAAGGCACGGGTTGCGCCGACGAACAGCTTGCGCGCAGCCCTTTCGTCAAGCTGGTCGAAGTCGATTTCCGTAAAAACCACAGCGGGCGCGGCCTGGCCTTTGAAACGGTAAACCGACTCCATCAACACTTCGCCCGCCGAAAACTCCGGTTTGCCGAACAGATCGTACCGGCCGGTGAAGGTTCGCATGGAGTGGGGGCCGAGCTGGGATTGGCCCAGCAAGGCGGAACTGTCTCGACCGCGGAAACAGACCACGGCGATGTCGGCACGCTTGAAGCCTGCCGCCAAGCATTGCGAGATCGCCTTCTTGGTGTGGGCCAGCAGTTCCGCTTCGTTTTCGTAGACTTGCACGTGGAGGCCGCCGACGGCGATGGGGCCGCGGGGCTCGATGTACAGGCCGTCGGGCAGCAAGCGGTCGAGCATCTTGACGATGCTGCGCGGGCTCCGGTAGTTGCTCTGCGCCCGCATCGTCACCCAGCCGGGCAGCTGCACGGCGGGTTTGCCATACAGGTTCTGCATCGGGTCTTCGAGCCAGACCATGCGCGCGTCCTCCCGCGCGTGGCGCAGGACCTGATCCCGCCATTCGTTCGAAAAGTCCTGGCCTTCGTCGACGATGATGGTGTCAAAGCGCAGGTGGTCCGGCACGGCCTCGCGCGCCGCCCGTTCGACCAGGTCGTCGAAGGCATGGGGGCCGGAGAAGTCGACCGGTTGGCCCGCAGCATGAAGCACCTTGTCGCACAGGGTGTGGAAGGTGCATGCCAAGCCGCCTTCGGGTGCAATGCTGTTGAAATGGTCTGCCAGTGGCCGGTTGAAGCAAACGTAAAGGGGACGCCGGCCCGCCTCGAGCGCGGCGCGGTACTCGGCGTGGGCGAGCTGGGTCTTGCCCGAGCCAGCCGTGCCGATGACCCGCAGCCGGAACGGTTCGAATTCCAGCCGCCGCGCCCAGTGTGCCAGGCCACCCGAGATACGGGTGACGAGCGCCCGGGCCTGGCCCACCAGCGCGTTCGCGTCGGGCTCGAGCTGGATCACGTCTTCCAGGAAGCGCCGTACCGCCGCCGCGGCCGGGGAGGACGGTGCCTGGGGCAGCGCCAGCTGGATGACCGAGCACAGGCGGTCCCGTTCTGTCGCGTCGACGATGCGCTCGGACGAAATGCCGGCCGTCTCCGGATGGCGCACGGTGTAATCCGGGCAGTAGAGCAAATACTCGATGCGGACGGCATCCAAGTGCGGCCGTCGCGCCATCCGGGAGCGCAGCACGGCGAGCTGGCGGGCGATTTGCACGGACACGTTGGTGCTATGCCCGGGGTACTTCTTGCACAGCCCGTCGGGCGTTTCTTCCAGAAAGCCGCTCAATTGCTCGATGAGCAGGAGGTCTCCCGCGGCATTGACGATCGCGAAGTCGATGTCGCCGTACACGGAAAAGCCTTGTTCCACGTTCGTCCAATGCACGGCGTGGTAGACCGTGTAGGAATCAGGCAGGCCTTTCTCTAGCGTGGCCAAGGTCTCGAGCTGGCGGCGGGCGGCGCCCATGGCGCTGATTTCCCGCCATCCGTCTGGGACGATGCGTGCCATCCTCCGCTCCTATGCGTGCGGCACGCCCGGGACGGGGCGCCTGCGGGCCCGGCGCGCACTGCACCCGGGGTGCGTGGCTGCGCCCGGTGCATGAAGGCTCCGGGCGGGCGGGAATGCGGGAGCCGCCGCGGTGCGCAGGCGGCTCGCGCGGGCATGGGTCATTTCTTCGACGGCCAAGGCGATGGGCGATCTCGTGAGCATGACCGTTAGGATACAGGCAAGCCTGCGCGCCCCGGCCCGGCGCCGCGCGGCCGCGGGTGGTGGGCCCGCCTATATAATCCCTTGATGACCTGGCACTTCACCAAAATGCATGGCGCAGGCAACGATTTCGTCGTCCTGGACGGCGTGCGCCAAGAGATCCGCCTGACCCCCGAGCGGGCCCGCAAACTCGCCCATCGCCAGTTCGGCGTGGGGGCCGACCAGATTTTGCTGGTCGAGCGGCCGACCCGGGCCGATGCCGATTTCCGCTATCGCATATTCAACGCCGACGGCGGGGAAGTCGAACATTGCGGCAACGGCGCCCGCTGTTTCGTTCGCTTCGTGCGCGAGAAGGGCCTCACGGATCGCAATCCCGTGCGCGCCGAAATCTGCACCGGCATCATCGTCCTCTCCGAACAGGACGACGGTGAGGTCAGCGTCGACATGGGCCGCACCAGCTTCGATCCCGCCGCCGTGCCTTTCGATGCGGCTGGCCTCACGCCGAAGCAGCAGGGCGAGGATTTGCTGTGGCCGCTCGACATCTCGGCGCCCGGTGAGCCCGAGCGCATCGTCTGGGTGTCCGCGGTGGGCATTTCCAATCCGCACGCGGTGCAGGTCGTCGACGACGTCGATACGGCGCCCGTCGCAAGCTACGGCCCGCGCATCGAAAGCCATCCGCGCTTCCCGCACCGGGTCAATGCCGGGTTCATGCAGGTCGTCGATCGCCATAACGTCCGGTTGCGTGTTTACGAGCGCGGCGCGGGCGAAACCTTGGCTTGCGGCACGGGGGCATGCGCTGCCGTCGCGACCGGGATACGCCGCGGCCTGCTGGATTCGCCGGTGCGGGTCCAGACGCGTGGGGGCGTCCTCACCATCGCGTGGGACGGCGAGCAGTTGCTGATGACCGGTCCGGCCGTCACTGTGTTCGAAGGCACCGTGGACGTCGACCGGCTGCTGGGCTGAGGCGGCAAGCGCGCGAAGCGCAAGCCCCTTCTATCAATGAGTCAAACCGGGAAACACATGGACGCCAACGAAGTCGCGCAATTCCTGAAGGACAACCCCGATTTTTTCGAGCGGCACGCTGAGCTGTTCGTTTCCATGAAGGTGCCGCATCCGCACGAGGGCAAGGCCGTCTCGTTGGCCGAGCGCCAGGTGCTGACCTTGCGCGAGCGGGTGCGGAGCATGGAGCTTAGGGTCGCGGAGCTGGTGCGTGCGGCGTCCGAGAACGAGCACATATCCGACCGGCTGCTGCTTTGGAGCCGCAGCCTCCTCAAAGAGCGCGACCCGCTGGCCCTGCCAGAAGTGGTGACGCGCGGCCTGGCCGAAATTTTCAGCGTGCCCCAGGTGGCATTGCGCATTTGGACCGATACCGTCGAGGGCAAGGCCGAGGGTGCCTGGCGCAGCGAGGTCTCGGCCGATGCCCGCGCCTTCGCCAATGGCTTGATGTCTCCCTATTGCGGTCCCAATTCGGGTTTCGAGGCCGCCAACTGGCTCGAGGGCGAGGCCCGCTCACTGGCCCTGATTCCGTTGCGCGTGGGCATTGCCCCGGAAGCCTTTGGCCTGCTCGTGCTGGCTTCTCCCGACGCCGAGCGTTTCACCCCCACCATGGGGACGGCCTTCCTGACTCGCATCGGGGAGCTGGCCAGCGCTTCGCTGTCGCGGTTGCTGGCCGAGGGGCCGGCCGCCTGACGGGCTGGACATGGCCGCCGCCACACCCGGGGCCGACCATGCCGAGGCTGCGCTCGGCCAGCCCATGCGCGAATGGCTCGAGCACCTGAACTCAGGCCGTCGCTATTCTTTACATACGTTGGCGGCATACCGCCGCGACCTCGCCCGCCTCGTCGAACTGGCTGGTGGGCTGCCGCTGGAACGAATCTCCCAAGGCCACATCCGGCGCTATCTGGGGCAGCTGCATGCGCAGGGCATGAGCCCGCACAGCCTCGCGCGGTTATTGGCCAGCTGGCGCGGGTTTTACCAATGGTGGGCGCCCCGCGCTGGCATGCCCGGGAATCCCGCCGCCGGAGTGAGGGGGCCGAAAGCGCCGCGCGGTTTGCCCAAGGCCCTGTCGGTGGACCAGGCGCAGGCCCTGCTCGATCATGCGGCCGCGTCGGCGCAGACCGCCGGTGGCGACGACGCGCGGCAGCAGGCCGTCGCCCTGCGCGACCTTGCCATGTTCGAGCTGTTCTATTCCAGCGGCTTGCGCCTTTCTGAATTGGTGGACTTGGACGTGGCCTATGTGCGCGAGCCGGGCTACGAGTCGTCGAGCTGGCTGGAGCTGGCCGAGGCGCAGGTCAGCGTGCTCGGCAAGGGTAGCAAGCGGCGTGTCGTGCCGGTAGGCAGCAAAGCGTGCGAGGCATTGCGCGCCTGGCTCGAGGTGCGGCCCCTGCTCGCCGTGGGCGCCCGGGGCGGCGATGCGCATGCATTGTTCGTGGGCCTGCGCGGCAAGCGCATTTCGGCGCGCGTGGTGCAGGCGCAGCTCGCCAAGCGCGGTCAGGCCGCCGGCGTGCCGACCCACGTGCATCCCCACGTGCTGCGCCATAGTTTCGCCAGCCACGTCTTGCAGTCGGCCGAGGACTTGCGCGCCGTGCAGGAAATGCTCGGCCACGCCAGCATTTCCACCACCCAGATTTATACCCGCTTGGATTTCCAGCACCTGGCCAAGGTGTACGACAAGGCCCATCCCCGGGCGGGGCGGGCGCGCAAGGGCGACGAATAGCCGCAAGGCGTCGTCGCGCCGCGGTGCCGTGCACGTTGTGCGCGGGCCGGGCCGGGGCCGCCCTGCGGCATACCGTCATTTGCACCCCCTGTTTTTTCTTTCTAGACTGACGGGTTCGCAGAAATGCCCGGATACCGGAAGCGCGCCACCGGCGCGGGTTCCGACTGCGGCATCGGCTCATGGCATTCCGCTCTTGCGCCGGTTGATCGTCGCGCGCCCGGGCCGAGGAAGTCATGAATGATGTAGTGCTCAAGCCCGGCAAGGAAAAATCCCTGCTGCGGCGTCATCCCTGGGTTTACGCCACGGCCGTGGCGCAGGTCGTTGGCAGGCCCCAGCCGGGCGACACCGTCCGCGTCGTCGACTGCCGCGGCGATTTTCTCGCCTGGGGCGCCTATAGCCCGGAATCCCAGATCCGAGTGCGTTGCTGGAGCTTCCGCGAGGAAGAGGGCATCGACGCAGCCTGGATGGCGGCGCGCGTGACCGAGGCGGTGGCCCGGCGCGCGAGCCTGGCAGGCCGGACCGACGCCGTCCGCCTGGTGTTCGGGGAGGGCGACTCCCTGCCCGGCTTCGTGGCCGACCGCTACGCCGATCAACTGGTGGTGCAATTCCTCGCCGCCGGGGTCGAGCGCTGGCGCGAGCCCTTGGTAGACGCCCTAGTCGCGGCCACGGGCTGCTCGAATGTCTATGAACGGTCCGATGCCGCGGCGCGCGAGCGCGACGGGCTGGCGGCGCGCACGGGCGTGCTGCGGGGCCGGCAGCCTCCGGCCGAGGTGGAAATCGTCGAGGACGGGGTGCGCTATGGCGTGGATGTGGTCAACGGCCACAAGACAGGCTTCTACCTGGACCAGCGCGAAAGCCGCCGGCTCGTGGCCGAGCTCGCGGCGCGGGTGGGGCCGTCGGCCACGGTGCTGAACTGTTTTTCCTATACCGGCGGGTTTTCGCTGGCCGCCTTGCGCGCTGGCGCAGCCCACGCCATTTCGGTGGACTCGTCGGCGGACGCCCTGGCCATGGCCGCACGCAATGCCGCCCGCAACGGGCTGCCTGAAGCGGCGTTCGAGTGCCGGGTCTCCAAGGTGGCCGATGCACAAAAGGCCCTGGCGGCCGAGGGACGGCAGTTCGACATCGTGGTGCTCGACCCGCCCAAGTTCGCGCCGTCGGTCCATCACGTGGACAAGGCCGCCCGTGCCTACAAGGACGTGAACCTGAAAGGCATGAAGCTCGTCAAGCCGGGCGGTTATCTCCTGACGTTTTCGTGCTCGGGGGCGGTCAGCGTAGACCTGTTCCAGAAAATCGTCGCGGGCGCCGTCATCGACTCCCGGGAGGACTTCGTCCTCCTGGAGCGGCTGGCAGCGGGCATGGACCACCCCATGCGCATGACGCACCCGGAGGGTGAGTACTTGAAAGGGCTGCTGCTGCAGCGGGTCTAAACAGCCATGGTCGCAATCGGTTACCAAAGGCGGGGGCCGAGCTTGAAATCCCCCACATCGGCCCCATTTCTTCGGCTTGCCGAAGGCATTTCGTGTTACACCGTCCGGTGTTTTGCCGATTTTGCGGCAACCGGGGGTTTGTCCGGGTTTGCCCGAGGCAAATGGCTTGTGCTGTAATCCGGCCCCGCTCGTTGGCCGGACGCAACAAGGAGTGATGCGTGGAGAATTTGGCCCGCGAGGCGATACGTGCCCAAGGGGCGCGAGTCACCGCGACCCGGGTGCACGTCTTGGCGACCCTGATGGAGGCGGCCAGCGCCCTGTCGCATCAGGAGCTGTTCGACCGCATTGGATCATCGGTTTCCGTCGACCGGGTCACGGTGTACCGGGTGCTGGAATGGCTGGTGCAGACCGGCCTGGCGCATCGCATTGCCGGAGAAGACCGTGTCTGGCGATTCAGCGTTGCGCGGCCGGGCGACGAAACGGGGCCGGACCATGCGCACCATCACCACGGCGAGCCGCATGGGCATTTCCAGTGCGACGTTTGCCGCCGCATGTATTGCATCGATGCGCCCGTGGGCATCCAGCAGAATCTCGACCGTTTGCCCGAGGGGTTCGAAGGCCGCGATGTGGAAATAGTAGTGCGCGGGCGGTGCCCGGCTTGTGTGCGCGCCGGCCGCAAGGCGGGCAACGGGCGCAACGCGCATTGAGGCGTCCATGGGGACGCATGTGCAAGGAGTTGTATAGATGAAGGCTGCGGACACTACACCGAAGCAGATTCCGGTAACTGTCCTGACGGGATTCCTGGGAGCAGGCAAGACGACGCTGCTCAATCGCATTCTCACCGAGCAGCACGGCCGCCGGATCGCGGTGATCGAGAACGAGTTCGGGCCTGAAGGCATCGACAATGATTTGTTGATCCAGGAGCGCGGCGAGCAGATCGTCGAGATGAACAACGGCTGCGTGTGCTGCACGGTGCGCGGCGACCTCGTGCGCATCCTGATCGACCTGAAGGACAAGCGCCGCCTCGGCGCGATCGACTTCGAACGGGTCATCATCGAGACCACCGGCATGGCCAATCCGGGGCCTGTTTGCCAGACCTTCTTCATGGAAGACGAGGTGGCCAGCCACTTCAGGCTGGACGCCGTGATCACGGTGGTGGATGCCAAGCACGGCATGCAGACCCTGGACGAGCAGCCCGAGGCGCTCAATCAGGTGGGGTTCGCCGATCGCCTGCTGGTTTCCAAGGTGGACCTGGTGAGCGATGCCGAGTACCAGGCGCTGCGCTCGCGCCTGGTGCGCATCAATCCGCGTGCCCCGATCACGCCGGTCAACTTCGGGCAGGTCGATCTCAAGGAAATCCTGGACATCAATGGCTTCAACCTGAACGCCATCCTGGACATCGATCCTGAGTTCTTGTCCGAAGAACATCCGGACGCCGCCGAGCATGGCCACGATCACGATCATGACCATGATCACGACCACGACCACGGTCATGGCCACGGTCATGGGCATGGCGAGCACTGCGCGGTGGAGGGTTGCAATGATCCCAGTCACCACCATGGCCATCATCACCATCACCACCACGACGACGCCATCGGGGCCTTCGTCTTCAAGTCGGACAAGCCGTTCGACCCGATGCTGCTGGAGGAATTCCTGGGCGGCGTGGTGCAGGTGTACGGAACGGATTTATTGCGGTACAAGGGTATCTTGTACATGAAGGGCGTGAACCGCCGCATGTTGTTCCAGGGCGTGCATATGCTCATGGGCGCCGACGCCGGGCGGCCGTGGGCGCCGGGCGAGAAACGCGGCAGCAAGATGGTGTTCATTGGCCGCAACCTGCCCCGCGACATATTCATGCACGGCCTGGAGCAATGCTTGGTGAATTAGCCCCCTCTAGGCGCTGACGCGCGCCCCCCAAGGGGGCGATGCGGACGGGGCCGGCGAAGCCGGATCCGCTGCATCCTGGACGGGGTGGGTGACTGTGCTGTGGGAATTGGACGGCTTTATCGATAGCGGAGCATTTTCATGGCAACAAAAGCGTCAAGCAAAACTTTGAGCGTTACTCAGGAGGACGCGTTGGAAAACGTGGTGACCAAGCCGGCTGGAGCCGTGCTCTCTGAAAAAGAGTTGTTGGCCATGCCCGAAGCCGACTACATGAACGAAGCCCAGCTCGCCTTCTTCAAGCACAGGCTGCAGGAAATCGAACGCGAACTGCTGCAGAACGCGGGCGAAACCACCGAGCACCTGCGGGAAACACCTTTCGTTCCCGATCCCGCGGACCGAGCCACGATCGAGGAAGAGCATGCGCTGGAGCTGCGCACCCGCGATCGTGAGCGCAAGCTGCTCAAGAAAGTGCAGCAGGCCCTGGCCCGCATCGAGTCGGGCGAATATGGTTGGTGCGAGGAAACCGGCGAGCCCATCGGCATTGCCCGCCTGCTGGCGCGGCCGACGGCCACCCTCTCGCTGGAGGCGCAGCAGCGCCGCGAGTTGCGGCAAAAGCTGTACGGCGACTGATCCGGGCGAGATGCAAGCCGGCGGCGCCCCTCGGGGGCGCCGTTTTTTTTGGGCCCTTGAAGAATCGCAGGTCCGGCCTCACTATCGTTAGAATCGCACGCGCCCCGCCGCGGGGCGCCGGCAATCGGCCCGGCGGGCCGCTCGTGCCGCCTTCTCCGGGCGGCTCACCAGGAACAGCATATGGAACAATTCCACGGCACGACCATCGTCAGCGTGCGTCGGGGCAACCGGGTTGCCCTCGGGGGAGACGGGCAAGTCACCCTGGGAAATATCGTCATGAAGGGCAGCGCCCGAAAAGTCCGGCGCCTGTACAAGGATTCGGTGCTGGCGGGCTTTGCCGGCGCCACGGCCGACGCGTTCACGTTGATTGAGCGCTTCGAAGGCAAGCTCGAGAAGCACCAGGGCCACCTGCTGCGGGCGGCGGTAGACCTGACGCGTGATTGGCGCACCGATCGGGTATTGCGCAGATTGGAGGCCATGCTGATCGTGGCCGACCGCGAGACGACGCTCGTGCTGACCGGAAACGGCGACGTGCTCGAGCCCGAGCACGGGCTGGCCGCGATCGGCTCGGGCGGTGCGTACGCCCAGGCGGCGGGGCTCGCCCTGTTGCAGAACACCGAGCTTGCGCCCGAGGAAATCGTCAGGAAGTCGCTGGCCATCGCAGGCGATCTTTGCATCTACACCAATCAGCATCACACCGTCGAGGTGTTGGAATGAACATGATGACGCCCGCTGAAATCGTCTCGGAACTGGACAAATACATCGTCGGCCAGGACCGCGCGAAGCGTTCGGTGGCGATCGCGTTGCGCAACCGGTGGCGGCGCCAGCAGGTGCCCGAACCGCTGCGGCATGAGATCCACCCCAAGAACATCTTGATGATCGGGCCCACGGGCGTGGGCAAGACCGAGATCGCGCGCAGGCTGGCCAAGCTGGCCGATGCGCCCTTCGTCAAGATCGAAGCCACCAAGTTCACGGAAGTGGGCTATGTCGGGCGCGATGTGGATACCATCATCCGCGACTTGGTCGAGGTCGCGGTCAAGCAGGTGCGGGAGGCTGAAATGCGGCGGGTGCGCACCCAGGCAGAGGATGCCGCCGAAGACCGCATTCTCGACGTGCTGGTGCCGCCTGCGCGCGACGCCTACGGTAACCCCCAGCGCGAGGAGAACTCCGCGCGACAGGTTTTCCGCAAGCGGTTGCGCGAGGGGCAGCTCGACGACAAGGAAATCGAAATCGAGGTTGCCCAGCCGGTGCCCCAGATGGAGATCATGTCTCCCCCGGGCATGGAAGAGATGACGGAACAAATCCGCAATATGTTCGCGGGGCTGGCGCAGGGCAAGAAGAAGGTGCGCAAGCTGCGCGTGAAGGAAGCCTTCAAGATGCTGGTCGAAGAGGAGGCCGGCCGGCGCGTGAACGAGGAAGACTTGCGCGCGAAGGCATTGGCCGCCGTGGAGCAGAACGGCATCGTGTTCCTCGACGAGATCGACAAGATCGCGACGCGTCAGGACGTGGCGGGTTCGGACGTCTCGCGCCAGGGCGTGCAGCGGGACCTGCTGCCGCTGGTGGAAGGTACCACCGTCAACACCAAGTACGGCATGGTTCGCACCGACCACATCCTGTTCATCGCGTCCGGCGCCTTCCATTTGTCGCGTCCGTCCGATTTGATCCCGGAGCTGCAGGGCCGCTTCCCGATACGGGTCGAGCTCGAGTCGCTCACGGCCAAGGATTTCGTCCGCATCCTGTCAGAAACGGATGCCTCGCTGGTCAAGCAATACACGGCGCTGCTGGCCACCGAAGGGGTGAAGCTCGAGTTCACCGAGGACGGCATCGAGCGGCTGGCCGAGCTGGCCTATGCCGTGAACGAGAAGACGGAAAACATCGGCGCACGCCGCCTCTACACGGTCATGGAAAAGCTGCTGGAGGATTTGTCGTTCGACGCGACTCGCCGCAGCGGCGAGGTGGTGCGTATCGACGCCGAATACGTGAACAAGCAGCTGGAAGAAACGGCCGCGCACCAGGACTTGGCGCGCTACGTGCTGTAGACAGTCCTGCACGCGGCCGGTGGGACGGCGCGCTGCTGCGCGCCGTTTTTTATTTCGGCTGGATGGCCGTGATGGTGTACTGGCCCTGGATCTTTTCCGCCGCGAACCGCACGGAGTCGCCGGGCTTGACCCGATTCAGCATGGCGGGGTCGGCGACTTTGAACACCAGGGTCATGGCGGGCAGCTGCAGGTTCGGGATGGGCCCGTGTTTGAGGGTGATCTTGCCTTGCGCGGCGTCAATGCGGCGTACCTCGCCTTCTGCGTTGAGCGCTTGCGCGAGCGCCGCGCCCGCGGCTAGCGCGAGTGCGCCAACCGTGGCAATGCGGGCGAGTAAACGTTTCACGGCATTCTCCTTTCTGCGATGAGCGGGACAAACGCTCGCTGATACGGCCAATGCTAACAGGGTTCCACCGCGGTGCCGGGCGTAGGCGGGCACGGGTTTCATGATCCGTGACAAACATCGACGCCTTCGGCCACGCGGCGACTGCCTATTCCGGGCGTGGCCAGCCCCTCCAGGATGGGGCAGTCCGGCCGGTCGTCGCCGTGGCAGTGCGAGGCCAGCTGTTCGAGCGTGGCTTTCATGGCCTGCAGGCCCTGGATTTTTTCTTCCAGTTCGGCGATGTGGTCGCAGGCCAAGCGCTTGACTTCCGCGCTTGGGCGCTCGCGGTCGTTCCACAAGGCAAGCAGCTTGGCGATCTGCGGGATGGAAAAGCCCAGATCGCGCGCGTTGCGTATGAACTGCAGCGTGTGCACGTCGCTCTGCCGGTAGAGGCGGTATCCGGCCTCGGTGCGGCGCGCCGGCGGGATCAGGCCGATGGCTTCGTAGTGACGGATCATTTTGGCCGATACGCCGGAGGCCGCAGCGGCCTGCCCGATATTCAGCATTTGCATGGACAGTCCTCCGTGTCGCTGGTTCGCCCGCGCGAAGCCCGTTCGTCGCCGGGCGGCGAATAGGCCAGGCCTCGCGCGAGGGACTCCCTGTCATCCTAAACCTTAACATCGTGGCAAGGTAAACGGCTGCCTTGCACCTGTCCTGCTCGGGCAAGGGATGTGGGAAAGCCTGTTGAAACCCTGTGGAAATGCAGGGGATATCCATGTGGAAAAGTTGTGGAGAAGGGTGTGGATGGGCTGTGGGCAAGCTGTGCGTTACCTGGGGAAAAGCGGTGGGTAAGCCGCGCGCACTTGTGGAGAAGCTGTGTAGAACGCTGTGGGCAAGCCTGGGGATAGCGACGGGATATCCTGTGGACGGATGCCCGGCCGTGCAGTGGCTACAATTGAAGATGTTTGTCCATTTTTCCCGGGCGCGCTGCCATGACCGACACCAACCAAGCCGATTCCACGTCTTCAGAACAGGGGCCGCTGGCCACGCTTACGCCGCAGGTCAAAGCCAGTGTGCTGGCCGAGGCCCTGCCCTACATCCGCCGCTTCCACGGCAAGACCATCGTCATCAAGTACGGCGGCAACGCCATGACGGAAGAGCGTCTCCAGCGCAGCTTCGCGCACGACGTGGTCCTGCTCAAGTTGGTGGGGCTGAATCCCATCGTGGTGCACGGCGGCGGCCCGCAGATCGACGATGCACTGCGGCGCGTGGGCAAGCAAGGCACCTTCGTGCAAGGCATGCGGGTGACCGACGCCGAGACCATGGAGGTGGTGGAGTGGGTACTGGGCGGACAGGTCCAGCAGGACATCGTGATGATGATCAATGAGTACGGCGGCAAGGCAGTCGGCCTGACCGGCAAGGACGGCGGCCTGATCCGCGCCCGCAAGATGCTCATGCCGGATAAAAACAACCCGGGCGCCCAGCTCGACCTGGGCTTCGTGGGCGAGATTGCGTCGATCGACCCATCCGTGGTCAAAGCCTTGCAGGACGACCAATTCATTCCCGTCATCTCGCCCATCGCCTACGGCGAAGACGGCATGGCGTACAACATCAACGCCGACCTGGTGGCCGGCAAGATCGCTGAAGTCATGCAGGCGGAAAAGCTGATCATGATGACCAACACGCCGGGCGTGCTGGACAAGAACGGCAATCTGCTGACCGGCCTGACGGCAGCCCAGATCGACGAGCTGTTCGCAGACGGCACGATTTCCGGCGGCATGCTGCCCAAGATCTCGTCGGCGCTCGAGGCGGCCAAGAGCGGCGTTCATTCGGTGCACATCGTCGATGGACGCGTCGAACACTGCCTGCTGCTGGAAATCCTGACCGCGCAAGGCGTGGGCACGATGATCCGCTCGCATTGATGGGCGGCCCTCACGCGCCTGCGCGCGCGAAGACGCTTTACGTCAGCGAGGTAGCCGCTGCGGTGACTGGCGTGCCGTCGGTCGCCTCGCCGCAGCGCAGGCAGGTTCGCAAGCCGCTCGGGCGGGTGCGGCTGGCGCGTCGCCCGGCCCGTTCGGAAAAGAACGGGCTGGTGTGGTTCTTCGACCTGGATAACACCCTGCACGATGCGTCCCACGCGATCTTCTCGCACATCGACCTCTCCATGACCGAGGCGGTCATGGAAACTTTGGATGTTTCGCGCGAGGAGGCCGATGCGCTGCGCAGGCGGTACTGGCAGCGGTATGGCGCGACACTGATCGGCATGGTCAAGCATCACGGCGTGTCGGCGGCGGAGTTTCTGCACCGCAGCCACAACTTTGACGTACGTCCGCTGGTGCGCACGGACAAAGACCTGCGTAACCGTTTGTCACGCCTACCGGGCCGCAAGGTGCTGCTGACCAATGCGCCGCACAACTACGCCCGCACGATCCTCAGCCATCTCGGCATCTTGCATTGCTTCGATGCGCTGTGGGCAGTCGAGGACATGTACTTCCATGGCGAGTTTCGGGTCAAACCGTCCACCGCCATGCTGCGCCACGTCCTGGCCATGACCGGAGTAAGTCCTCACAATGCAGTCTTGGTGGAAGATACTTCCGCCAACCTGCGGGCGGCCCGGAAAGTCGGGATGCGGACCGTGCTCGTGCGCCATCCCGGCACGCCTTTCGCCAAGTCGCACCGAGGGCGTCCGCTTTTCATCGACCTTCAAGTAAACTCGGTCAGTCACTTGTTGTTACAGCGTCGCGCCCTGCGGCGCAGTTGACCGCGCCGGCCACGGTTGCGGACCTGCAAAGCGGGCGAACTCGTTTCTCTCCTTTGCACGGAAACCTATCGCGACATGGCCTCTAGCAAGTCAGGCGAGCGCAAGGCCCAGATCCTCCAGATGCTGGCCGAGATGCTCGAACATCCCAAAGGCGAACGAATCACCACCGCAGCCCTGGCAGCACGCTTGCAGGTTTCCGAGGCGGCCTTGTACCGGCATTTCGCGAGCAAAGCCCAGATGTTCGAGGGGCTCATCGAGTTCATCGAGAACTCGGTGTTCGGCCTGTTCAACGCCATTTCCGGTTCCGAGACCAGTGGCCTCATCCAGGCACGCAAGGCCATCCTGATGCTGCTCACCTTTGCCGAGCGCAACAAGGGCATGACCCGCGTGCTGATCGGCGATGCCTTGGTATCCGAGGACGAGCGGCTCCAAGAGCGCATGAACCAGTTCCTCGACCGCGTCGAGGCGTCGCTGCGGCAATGCCTGCGCAATGCGCTCGCCTTGAACGAGCTGCCGCCTACCGACGATATCCACGCACGTGCCAGCCTGATTCTGCACTTCATCCTGGGGCGGTGGCAACGGTACGCCAAGAGCGGCTGGAAAAAATCCCCCACCGAATTCATCGACGTGCAGATCCAGGTCATGTTGAGCTGAGCATCGCCGACGCCGCCTGTGCGTCTGCACGGGCGGACGCGGTACCATGCGCGTGCAGCGACGCGATGTCGAACTCAGGCCATGTAAAGGAAGGTATCGATGCGGAGATGGACTTTATTCGCGCTGTCGATGGCGCTCGCCGCGCCGGCTGGCGCGCAATCTGATTGCAGCAACCAGGCCAGCCAGGCCGGAATGAATGCTTGCGCCGAGCAGGCGCTCAAGCAGTCCGACGCGGAATTGAACAAGACCTACCGGGCCATCCTGGCCCGGCTGAAGGACGATAAGCCGCTCGCGCAGCGGCTCGTCTCCGCGCAGCGGGCATGGATTGCCTATCGCGATGCCGAGTGCCAGTTCTCGAGTTCGCTGGCCGAGGGCGGTTCGTCCTATTCCATGGTCCGGGCCATGTGCCTTGCGCAGCAAACCCGGGCCCGCACCGAGGCGTTGCAGGCGTACCTGAACTGCCAGGAGGGCGACCTGAGTTGTCCCGTGCCGGCTCCGTGACGCGTCGGTGACGGTTCCATGATGGTGTTGCTGGCCGCGGTCGTCGTGCTATTCGGCGCCTGGGGCGGGCTGGCCCTGGCTTACTGCACGGCGCTCGCGGGGCGGGTCCGTGCCGTCTCGCTCACAGCGTGGCTTCTCGTGTGGGCGGCTGCCCTGGCCGGCCTCGCGACGGGGGGGCACGCCGGGCTGGCACTCTTTGGCGTGGCGGCGATCGTCCTGCTGGCATGGTGGATGAGCCTGCGCCCCTCGAATGAGCGCGCCTGGATACCGGAGGTCGCCCGGCAGACGCACGGCGAGGTAGAGGGAGATCGCGTCACGCTGTACAACGTGCGCAACTTCACATGGCGCAGCCCCTCGGATTTCGATGAGCGCTGGGAGACGCGCACCTACGAGCTTTCGCGCATGCGTTCGCTCGACCTCGCCCTCTCGTATTGGGGGAGGCCTGCCATCGCCCATGCGATGTTGTCGTTTGGCTTCGACGACGGCCGGTACATCGTTTTCTCGGTCGAGATCCGCCGCAAGCAGGGCGACCAATTCTCTGAAATTGGCGGCTTCTTCCGGAACTATGAGCTGAGCGTGATTGCGGCGGACGAAGAAGACTGCCTGCGCGTGCGCACGAACGTGCGCGGGGAGGATGGGCACCTTTTCCGCATACACATGCCCCGCGAAGCCATGCGGTCTTTGTTCCTCGCCTATGTCGAGACTGCCAACGACCTCGTGCGCCGGCCCCGCTTCTACAACACGCTGACGGCCAATTGCACCACGCTGGTATTTCAGATGGCGCAGCGCATCGTGCCCGGTCTGCCGCTGGATTACCGGCTGATTTTCTCAGGTTACTTGCCGGAATACCTGTTCGAGCTCGGCGCCTTGCGCGGTGCGGATGACGTGACCGCCTACCGCAGCGCCGGCCGCTATACGGATCGGGCACGCCGGACAGCGGAAGGGGAGTCCTTCTCCCGCAACATCCGGCTCGGGGTGCCAGGCGTGGAGCCGTAACGGAGGGCTATCCGGCCGCGTGATATCCGCACACGGGGCAGCCGGGGTCCCGGCTCACGCGCACCTCATGCCACTTCATGGCCAGCGCGTCCAGCATGAGCAGCCGCCCCGAAAGACTGGTTCCGGTACCGGTCACGATCTTGATGGCTTCGGCGGCCTGGGTCGAGCCGACGATGCCTACCAGCGGCGCAAAGACGCCCATCGTGGCGCAGTTGACTTCTTCCACGTCTTCGCCGTCGGGAAACAGGCAGTGATAACAGGGCGCGTCCTCGCGCCTGAGGTCGAATACGCTCACCTGGCCATCGAAACGGATCGCCGCACCCGAGACCAGTGGCTTGCGGTGGCGGACACAGGCCCGGTTGATGGCGTGGCGCGTGGCGAAGTTGTCGGTGCAGTCGAGCACCACGTCCGCCGCGGCCACCTGGGCGCCCAGGCTTTCGTCCACCAAGCGTTGCGTCAACGCGTGCACGGAGACGTCCGGATTGATGGCATTGAGCGTCTGTTTGCCTGACTCCGCCTTATACCTGCCTACCCGGTCAGTCGTGTGGAGGATTTGGCGCTGCAGGTTGGTGAGGTCGACCGTATCGTGGTCGGCCAGCACTAGGCTGCCCAGGCCCGCCGTGGCCAGGTAGAACGCCGCGGGAGAGCCCAGCCCTCCCGCGCCCACGATCAGCGCGCGCGCCTCGAGGAGGCGCTGCTGCCCTTCGATACCGATCTCGTCGAGCAGCACATGGCGCGAATAGCGCAGTAACTGCTCGTCGTTCACTTGGCCGGCGTCGGGGTGGGTTGCTCGGGAGCCGCGGGTTTCTTCGCGTCCTGGGTCGCTTCACGGGCCCGCTCGGACGGCGTCTTGTTGCGTTCTGCGAGCTCCGCGGCGTCCTTGGCGACTTCCTCGGCCTTGGCCAGCTGCACCGGCTTGCCGGCGAGCAGGTTCAAGGCCTGGGCGAGCTGGAAGTCCTCGGGACCACCGAACTCGATGGGCTTGACCGGCTTGCGCTGCGCCGCCTTGACCGGGTCCTGCGGGGCGGACTTGGTTTCGCCGTCGGGATCCTTGTCGTTGAGCAGGTGCTTGGCGAGGTCCGCCTCGCGTGGGCGGTCGTAGAGATCGCCTTCGGGCGTGTCGGAGACCGGATAATCCGGCACGATGCCCTTGGCCTGAATGGACCGGCCGCTCGGGGTGTAGTAGCGCGAAGTCGTCAGCTTGATGGCCGACTCCCGGGAAATCGGCAGGATGACCTGCACCGAGCCCTTGCCGAAGGTCTGGGCCCCCAGCACCTTGGCCCGTTTCTGGTCTTGCAGGGCGCCGGCCACGATTTCCGAGGCCGAGGCCGAGCCGGCGTTGACCAGCACCACCATGGGCACGGTCTTGGTCCAGGCGGGCAGGCGCTTGATGTAATCCTCGCTGCCGCGCAGGTAGTCCGAGGGGACGGTCTTGTACTGGCGCTTGGCGTCGGGCGTGCGCCCGTCGGTGGAGACCACCAGGGTGTTCTGCGGGAGGAAGGCTGCCGACACCGCGATCGCACTATGCAGCAGGCCGCCCGGGTCGTTGCGCAAGTCCAGGATCAGGGCCTTCGGCGGGCCGTTCTTGCCCAGGCGCTCCAGGTGCGCCGCGAGGTCGGCGCCGGTCTGCTCCTGGAATTGGGCGATCCGGACGTAAGCCGTGTGGTCCTCCAGCATCTTGCTGCGCACGCTCTGGACCTTGATGATGTCGCGCTCGATGGTGACCACGATCGGCTGCGGTTCGTTCTTGCGTACCAGCGTGAGCGTGATCGAGGTCTTGGGCTTGCCGCGCATCAGCTTGACGGCGTCGTTGAGCAGCAGGCCCTTGGTGGACTTGTCGTCGATCTTGACGATGAGGTCGCCGGCCTTGACCCCGGCGCGCGCGGCCGGCGTGTCTTCGATGGGCGCAATCACTTTGACGAAGCCGTCTTCAGTGCCCACCTCGATGCCGAGGCCGCCAAACTCCCCCTGGGTGGCAGTCTGCATTTCCCGGTAGGCCTCGGCGTCCAGATAGGCCGAGTGGGGGTCGAGGTCGGACAGCATGCCGGCGATGGCACCGTCGATCAGCTTCTTGTCTTCGACGGGCTCGACGTAGTTGTTCTTGATCGTGGCGAAGACGGTCGAGAACTGCCGAAGCTCTTCGAGCGGCAAGGGGCCGCGGGTCTCTTTCTGCGCGACCGCCGTAATTCCCAGGCTGATCAGTACGCCGGCAACGATGCCCACGCTGACCAAGCCGAAACTGCGAACTTTACTCTTGCTGCCCATGTATTCCTCCGGGCCCGGGGCTGGATGTCGGTGTGTGAGTATGACACCCAGTGGGTCTCTCGGGTTCTCGTCGATTGTCGAAATGTGGTGTGCGTGCGCGCGGCGATCAGGATATCCGGGTCGGACGGCTCAGCGCAACGAGACCCACTTGAGCGGGTCGAACGGCGCGCCTCGGTGCCGCAATTCAAAGTATAGGCCTGATTCGGCCTGGCCTCCCGTGGCCCCCACCTGGGCGACGACGTCGCCGCTCTTGACGTCGTCGCCGACGTGGCGCAGGACCGCCTGGTTATTGCCGTAAATCGACAAATACTGGCTGCCGTGGTCGATGATCAGCAGGTTGCCGAACCCCCGCAGCCAATCGGCGAACACCACTTTGCCGGCCGCCACCGCCCGGACCTCGGTGCCCTCGGGCGCCCGGATGAACACCCCCTTCCAGGTGCCGCCTTCGCCACGCGATGCGCCGAAACGGCCCACTACGTCGCCGGCGACGGGCAGGCGCAGGCGGCCGCGCAGTTTCTCGAACTGGCCGGTGAGCGAGGGGTCGGGCACCAGGGTGTTGCGCGCGACTGCCTGCTCGGGCGGCGGCTCGGTGCGGGGAGGGGGCGGCTGGCCGGCTTCCCGCGCCGCCTGCTCGGCGGCCCGGCGGGCCTGCTCCGCGCGCCGCGCCTGTTCGGCCTTGCGCCGAGCCTCCTCGGCCTGCCGGGCCAGCATGCGCGTGAGATTGTCGATGACGCGGGACAGGCGCTTTTCGTCCCGCTCGAGGTTCGCCGCCTGGCGGCGTTGCGCCTGCAGCTTCGCGGCGATCTCGGCCAGCACCTTGCGTCGCTCTTCGGTCTGTTTGAGCAATTCCCGGCGCTGGTTGTTTTCTTCGGCGGCCAATTGTTCGAGCTCCGCCCGCTTGGCATCGGCCTGCGTGCGCATTTGGGCGAGCTGCTCGAGCTCGGCCTGAAGCTCGGTGACCGTCTTGGCGCGGGCCTGCGCGATGTAGCCCAGGTAGGCGAGATTGCGGTTCAGGTGTTGGGGGTCGTCACCTGAAAGCAGCGCCCCCCAGGGGGTGAGTCCGCCCGCTGCGTACTGGCGGCGCAGCAGGTCGGCCAGGTGGGCCTGTCGTTCCGACAGGTGCTTTTCCTTTTCGGCGATTGCCTGCTTCTGCCGCTCGAGCTCGGCATTGACCCGGCGCCGGGCGTTGTTGAGCTCGACCAGCCGCCGGTTGACCTTGGAGATGGCCTGTTCGGATTCTTTCAGCGCATCGGCCGCGTCGGCATGCTCTTCTTCCCCTTCGGCGATGTCCTTCTTGAGCGCCTCCAGGCGTTTGAGCACGGCTTCGCGCTCACGGGCAACCGCGGCCGGGTCGGCCGCCTTGGTTGCTGCCGCAGCCGCGGCGGGTTGCCAATGTGCCGCCGCGGGCAGGGCGATCATCAGGACCGCCGTGAGTCGCTTCACTGCTTCTGAGCCTTTCCTTGCGCGGCGACGGCGGCCATGGCGGCGGCGATTTCCTCGGCGTTGCCCAGGTAGTAATGGCGGATGGGCTTCAGGTCGTCATCCAGTTCGTAGACGAGCGGCTGTGCCGTCGGAATGTTCAGGCCCACGATGTCGTCGTCCGAAATGTTGTCCAGGTGCTTGATCAGCGCGCGCAGGCTGTTGCCATGGGCGGCGATCAGCACGCGCTTGCCGGCTTTGAGTGCAGGAACGATGTTTTCGTTCCAATACGGCACCACGCGGGCAACGGTGTCTTTCAGGCATTCGGTGGCGGGCAGCAGGGCCGGGTCGAGGTCGCGGTAGCGGGCATCGAAACGGGGATGGCGTTCATCGTCCGGCGACAGCGGGTCCGGCGCGATGGCGTACGCGCGGCGCCAGATCAGCACTTGCTCGTCGCCGAACTTGGCCGCGGTTTCCGCCTTGTTCAGCCCTTGCAGCGCGCCGTAGTGGCGCTCATTCAGGCGCCAGCTGTGTTCGACGGGGATGTACATGCGGTCGAGGGCGTCCAGCGTGATCCACAGCGTGCGGATGGCGCGGCGCAGCACCGACGTGAAGGCCAGGTCGAAGTCGTACCCTTGCTCCTTGAGCAGTTCGCCGGCTTTGCGGGCTTCTTCGCGGCCCTTGTCCGTCAGGTCCACATCGGTCCAGCCGGTGAAGCGGTTTTCTAGATTCCATTGGCTTTCGCCATGACGCATCAGTACGAGTTTGACCATGTTTGGAGGGCGCAGGCGCACTGCGCGTAAAGGTTGAATACAATCCGGCTGCCCGTGCCGTGAAACACGCGGGCTGGACAGCGCTCTCGGCTTGAAAAACGCCAGCCTGGCCCGACATTTTATAATCCTGCGGCATCGTCTTGGCCGCACGCCCGGGTTTCGCGTTCGCCCGGAAGCGAAAGGCCGGCGGCTATACAGCTTTTCCCGCCGCTTGCGAGTTCGTAAGCGTGCGTAACGCCCGCCCTCTTTTCAGGATCCGTCCGTGAAGTTCATCGTCGACAACATTCTTCTCATTGCACTGGCGCTCGTTTCTGGTGGCATGTTGCTGTGGCAGTCCCTGCGGAGCGGCAAAAGCAGCGGCTCCATCGGCCCGGCCGAAGCCACCGCCGCGGTCAATCAGCGCCACGCGATCTTCGTCGACGTGCGCTCGCCGGCCGAGTTCGCCGCGGGGCACATCGCCCAGTCCCGCAACGTCCCGGTTGCCGAGCTGGCGCAGAAGGCGGGCAGCCTTCCCAAGAATAAGCCGCTCATCCTGGTGGGCGCGACCGGCCGTGACGCCGCCAAGGCCCTGGCCCAGTTCAAGGCGCAGGGATTCGCCGAAGTAACCTGCCTGGCGGGCGGGATTGCGGGCTGGGTGCAGGCCGGCATGCCCATCAAGAAAGGATAGCGTGATGCAAAAGGTGCTGATGTATTCCACGGGGTATTGCCCCTACTGCATGCGCGCCGAAATGCTGCTCAAGCAGCGCGGCGTGGAGCAGATCGAGAAGGTGCGCATCGACGTCGAGCCCGAGCGGCGCAGCGAAATGATCGAACGCACCGGGCGGCGCACGGTGCCCCAGATATACATCGGCGACACGCACGTGGGCGGTTTCGACGACCTCGCCGCACTCGACCGTGCAGGAGGCCTGGTGCCGCTGCTCAACGGCGAGGCTGCGACGGGAGCCAATTGACCGATGATGTAGTAGCCGGGAGGTGCCCGGCGTGTTTTCATAGATGTACACGTATCGGCTCTGCGCGTACCGGGGGCCGGGTCCAGCCAGCAGGCTTTTCGTTTTCTGAATTTTTCCCATGTCCGACAACCAACAGCAACAAGCCCCCGTCTTCAACATCCAGCGCGTTTACCTGAAAGATCTCTCGCTCGAGCTGCCCAACGCACCCCAGATCTTTCTCGAAACCGAGCAGCCCGGCGTGGAGGTCGCCATCGACGTCGGCGCCCAGGCGCTGGCCGAGACCGTGTTCGAAGTGACCGTCACCGCGACCGTCACCACCAAGATCGGCGAAAAAGTGCTGTACCTGGTCGAAGGCAAGCAAGCGGGGATTTTCGAGCTGGCCAACATCCCGCTGGAGCAGCTCGATCCGATCCTGGGCATCGCCTGCCCGGGCATCATCTATCCCTACCTGCGCAGCAACATTGCCGATGCGATCACGCGCGCCTCGATGGCGCCCCTGCACCTGGCCGAGGTGAACTTCCAGGCCATCTATGAACAGCGCCTGGCCCAGGCGGCCGCCGAGCAGAAGGTGGCCCAGGCCGGCAACAGCAGCGGGCTGATCCTGCCGACCGGCCTCGGCGAGAAGCACTGACCGGCCGAGCCATGGCGGAAACGACGGCCCCGGAAGTGCAGGTCGCCGTCCTAGGGGCGGGCAGCTGGGGGACGGCCTTGGCCGCCGCGTGCGCCCGCAGCCATCCCACCTTGTTGTGGGCGCGCCGCCCGGAGCTGGCGCGCCGCATCGCCGACACCCGCGAGAATGCTGATTACCTGCCGGGCATCGCATTGCCTGCGTCGCTGCGTACCACGGCCGACATGGGCGAGGTCTTCGACCATTTGCGGGAGGGAGCCCGGCCGCTGCTGATCCTCGGCGTGCCGGTGGCAGGCATGGAGCAGGCCTGCGGCGACGTGGCGGCAGGCGCAGCCCGTTGCGGGATGCGGGACCTCGCCGTCGTGTGGACGTGCAAGGGGCTGGATGCGCAAACGGGGCGGTTGCCGCATGCCATCGCCGAGGCGGTATTCGCCGGCTCGCAGGGGATCTCGACCGGCGTGTTGTCCGGACCGTCTTTCGCGCGCGAGGTGGCCCAGGGGTTGCCCGTGGCGCTTACCGTCGCGAGCACTAGCATCGAACTGCGGGATCGCGTCACCGACGCCTTGCACGGTGGCGCCATACGCGTCTATGCCAGCGAGGACGTGGTCGGCGTGGAAGTGGGCGGGGCAGTCAAGAACATCATGGCCATCGCGTGCGGCATCGGCGACGGCCTTGGCATGGGCGCCAACGCCCGTGCCGCGCTCATCACCCGGGGCCTTGCCGAGATCACCCGCTTAGGCGTGGCTCTCGGCGCGCAGGCCGACACTTTCTCCGGATTGACCGGCCTGGGCGACTTGATCCTTACCGCCACCGGCGATTTATCCCGCAATCGCCGCGTCGGCCTGGAAATCGGCAAGGGCCGCGCCCTGGACGAGATTCTTGGCGACATGACCCAGGTGGCCGAGGGAGTGCGCTGCGCGACGGCCGTACGCGAGCTGGCGCATCGCCACGGCATCGAGATGCCGATCACCGAGGCCGTATGCGCAGTGTTGTTCGAGCAGGTGGCGCCGGCCGAGGCCGTTTCGCGCTTGCTTGCCCGCGATCCCAAGTCGGAAGCCGATTCCGCGCGTGCCGATGGAGCGCGGGATGTAGGCGCCCAGACATGAAGCAGGTCCATCTGATGAGCAATGAAATGAAGGCGGTGTGCGTATACTGTGGCGCGAGCACGGGGAATGACCCGATCTACGCCGAAGTGGCGCAGCAATTCGGCCGGACGCTGGCCCGGAGGGGGCTTCGCCTGGTGTATGGTGGCGGCAGCGTCGGCCTGATGGGGCATGTCGCGAATGCCGCGCTCGAAGCCAAGGGGGCGGTCACAGGCGTCATACCCGAGCGCCTGTGGGAGCGGGAAGTCGGCCACAAGGGCTTGTCGGAGATGTTCGTCGTGCCTACCATGCATGCTCGGAAGGCGCGCATGGTCGAACTCTCGGATGCCTTTGTCGCCTTGCCGGGTGGGTTCGGAACCCTCGACGAGCTCTTCGAAGTCCTGACCTGGCAGCAGCTCGGTTATCACACCAAGCCGGTGGGGTTGCTGAACGCCAACGGCTACTACGATGCATTACTCGCATTTGCGCGGCACGCCCATGAGCAGGGCTTCGTGCGCGCGGTGCACCTCGACGCATTGATCGTCGATACCGATATCGACCGCTTGCTGGACCGACTGGCCGCTGCGCAGCCGGTACAAGTGGACCGGTGGGCCAAGAACAGCGAGGCGGTTTGAAGCAGCACCCCCTTTGCATCACGATTACTAATACGGAGATATCCATGCTCTTTCCCGCTTTCCCTGCGTCGGCCATGCGCCGCCGCCTCTTGGGCGCCGCCGCGGCCGCGGTCGCCGGCATCGTCGCCAATCCCGTGGTAGCCGCCCAGCAAGGCGATTGGCCGAGCCGGCCCATCAAGCTGGTCGTGCCTTTCCCCGCCGGTTCCTCGCCCGACATCATCGCGCGCGTGATCGCCCAGCCCTTGAGCAAGCAGTTGGGCCAGGCCATCGTCATCGACAACAAGCCGGGTGCAGGGGGCAACATCGGCACCGGCACGGTGGCGCACTCGGCTCCCGACGGCTACACGATGCTCTTCACCATCAATGGGCCGCTCGCAACGGCTCCGGCGCTGTACTCCAAGCTCAACTACGACCCGCTCAAAGACCTGGCCCCGGTTACCTTGGTGGCTACCAGCCCCAACGTGCTCGTCGTGCCGCCGTCGCTGAACGTCAATTCCGTGCGCGACTTCATCAACTTGGCCAAGAAGGAGCCGGGCAAGTTGAATTACGGGTCGGTCGGCGCGGGCAGCTCCGCACACCTGGCCATGGAACTGCTCAAGGGCAAAGAAGGGTTGGACCTCCTGCACGTGCCGTACGCCGGCTTCCCGCAAGTGGTGACGGCGATGCTGGGCGGTCAAGTGCAGGCCGGGTTCATGGTGCCCGCCATCGCCATGCCCCAGGTGCGCGACGGCAAGATCAAGGCCTTGGCAGTGACCAGTACCAAGCGTAGCCCGGCGTTGCCCGACCTACCCACCATGGCCGAGCAGGGCGTGCCCGACTTCGAAGTCATTTCCTGGCAAGCCATCCTGATGCCGGCCGGCACCCCGCAGCCCATCATCGACCGGCTGAACAAGGAGTTGGTGCAGATCATCAAGGACGAAGAAGTACAAAAGCAATTGACCGCCCAGTACTTCACGGCTGCACCGACTACGCCGGAAGGGTTGACTGCGCTGATCAAGAAGGAACAGCAGGTGCTGGGCGCGGTCATCAAGCGCTTGAACCTGACGCTGGATTAATCGAAAAAGCAGGCCCGCGCCTTCCCTGAAGTACGCGGGCAGGTGCCCGCTGCCTCGGCCCAGCCATTTGCCGCGGCGCGGGAACCTACGCGGGGCTCCGTAGAGCCCTACGCATGCAGGCGGGCAGCCGCGCGATCCGCGCCTTCCCGCAGTGCCGCCAGCTTCATCCAGGTCACGGCCGGATCGATCTTGCCGTAGTTGGCAAAGGTGCCGAAGCCGCAGTCAGTGCTCGCGATGACGCGCTCTTCGCCCATGAAGCGCACGTAGCGCTCTATTCGCTGGCGTATGAGCTCCGGGTGTTCGACGTAGTTGGAGCAACTGTCGATGAGGCCGGGCGCCAGGATCTTGTCCTTCGGCTTGGCGTCACGCCAAATCTCCCATTCGTGTTCATGACGAGGGTTGGCCGCCTCGAATAGCAGCGTCATGGGCCGGGCGGCCAAGACGATGTCGATGACTTTTTCCAATGGGATGTCGCAGTGATGCGGCCCCTCATAATTGCCCCAGCAGATATGCATGCGGAGCTTCTCCGGGGGGATGCCGCGGGTAGCTGCATTAAGCGCTTCGACGTTTTGCCTGGCGCGTTCGAGGAATTCTTTTTCGCTCAGGGCTTGGTAGCCCGTATGCGCCGCCATGGCGAGATCCGGACAATCTAGCTGCAGGTCGAAGCCGGCCGCGACGATGGCTTCGTATTCCGGCCGCATCGCATCGACGAGATCGGCCAGATAGGCTTCGTGGGTGGGGTAATACTTATTGGGCTGGAATGCGGTCACCAGGCCGGGCGATGCGGCGTTCATGAAAGCCCGGCGGCCTTGGCCGTGGCGCTCGAGCGCCGACTTGAAGCGGCGGATGTCCGCATGGCAGGGCTCCAGGGTGCGCAGCTTGACCGGGCCGATACATGCGGCCCGCACGAATTCCTGTGACCCCATGATGGCCGTGAGCTTTTTCCTCAGGTCGGGAAGGTCGGCGAGGTCCTTCGCCGGCATGCGGTCGATGTGGCCGCCGAAGCCTTCCAGGCGCTGGGTAATGTAAGTGGCGTAGCCGACCTTGCCGAGTTCTCCGTCGCTCATGATGTCGACGCCGGCTTCGACCTGCTTGCGTACGGCATCGTCGATCGCGGCCTGGACGGTGCGCTCGAAATGTTCGGTATCGACTTCTTCCCCGTGGTCGAGCGCAAGCAGCAGACGCGCGAGTTCGTCGCCGCGGGGAAGACTGCCGACGTGGGTGGTCAGAATCGCCATATATCCTCCTTTTTCTGGTCAGGCGGCAGAGCCGCCCCTGCGAGGTGCGATCCGAGCGCACCCGTCTCCTCATCTAGGCACGTATATGTTAGCGGCCCCGCGCCGGCGCGCTATACCCCACCGGCGTAGCCCGCCTGCCGCCAGGCTTCGAAGACGACGACGGCCACGGAATTGGACAAATTCAGGCTGCGTTGGCCTGGCCGCATGGGTAGCCGCAGGCGCTGCGCATCGGGGAACGCGTCGCGGATGGCGGGCGGCAGTCCTGCCGTTTCGCTGCCGAAGACGAACACGTCCCCGGGCTGGAAGTTTGCGCAGCCCAGCAGCCGCGAGCCCCGCGTCGTGAAGGCAAACACCCGGTCCGAAGCCGCCCCGGTGGCGGCCACGGCGGCCGGGAAATCGTCGTGCACTGCGACCGAGGCCCACTCGTGATAGTCCAACCCGGCCCGGCGCAGCTTGGCATCTTCGAGCTCGAACCCGAGCGGCCGGACCAGGTGGAGCTGCACGCCGGTGTTGGCGGCGAGCCGGATGACGTTCCCCGTGTTGGGCGGGATTTCGGGGTGGACGAGGATGACGTGGAACACAATGCGGGAGGTAACCGGAAGAATGGGGCGATGGTAACGCATCTGCCCGCCCCGGCCGGCCCGCTATAGTTCCAGCACCAGCTTGCTGCCCCGGGCGCGCGAGCAGCACGTCATCATTCGGTTGTTCGCTTCCCGCTCTGCCTTGGTGAGCACCATGTCGCGGTGATCGACTTCGCCGGCGAGCACGCGCACTTCGCAGGTGCCGCACAATCCTTCCTCGCAGTCGCTGGACACGTCGATATTGGCCGCGCGCAGGGAAGCGAGCACGGTCTTGTCCGCCGGGACCGTGATCGTGATGCCGGAGTCTTTCAGCTCGACTTCGAACGCGTGTTCCTTGGCTGGGTCGAGCTGGGGAAGGTCGGATTCGAAGTGCTCGACGCGCAGCGCGTCCGCGGGCCAAGCCGCGCAATGCGCCTGGACGGCTTCGAGCATGTGCTTCGGCCCGCAGGCGTAGACCTGCCAGCCCACGCGCGGCCGGCCCAGCAGCGCGGCCAGGTCGTTGCGCCGGCCTTCTTCGGACACGTAGACGTGCAGGCGATCGCCGTGCAGGGCAGCCAGTTCCTCGAGCAACGCCATGCTGGAGCGCTTGCGGCCGCTGTAGTGGAGCTCGTAATCGAGCCCGAGCTCCAGCGCGCGGCGGGCCATGGCTGCGATGGGCGTAATGCCAATGCCGCCCGCGATGAATATCAGCTTGCCGGCGGTCTCATCCATGCGGAAATGATTGCGCGGCCCGCGGATGCGGAGCTTGTCGCCGGCGCGTACCTGCCCGTGTATCCACGCCGAACCGCCGCGGCCGGTGGGTTCGTGCAGTACGGCGATTTCCAGCGCGTGTTCGTCGGCCGGGTCGCCGCAGAGGGAGTATTGGCGGGAGCGGTCCGGTGCGCCGCATTCGACGTCGATGTGCGAGCCAGGCGTCCAGCGAGGCAGTGCGCGGCCGTCGGGCGAGACCAGGCGGAGTTTCACGATGCCGTCCGCGATGCGGGTCACGCTCTCCACCACCACCGTGCGGGCGATGGCGTGGCGCGAGGGTTCGCCGATCCGCACTGGGGCCTGGGCCTGCAAGATGCCGGGGTTCCGGCGCTCGGGGTTCTGTGCGGGATCCCACTCCACCCAGAGGTGCTCCGGGCCGCGGAATGATGTGTTCGGAACATAGGTGAAACGCTGTTCGGCCAGTCGCATGTGGGGCAGGCGGCGGGTCAGCTCTTCGAGGATGACCTGTATCTCCATGCGCGCCAAGTTCTTGCCCATGCACTGGTGCGAGCCGTAGCCGAAGGTCAGGTGGTCGCTCGCATTCTCCCGGCGGATGTCGAAGAAATCCGCGTCGGCGAAGTGCCGGTCGTCGTGGTTGGCCGACGATGTGACGATGAGTAATTTGGCGCCCGCGGGAACGTCCACGCCCTCGATCTTCGTATCGCGCGTCACCAGCCGCCGCCAGGCTGCGATCGAACCGTTGTGGCGCAGGCACTCTTCGACCGCGTTGGGAATCAGCGTAGGATCCTCGCAGATGTCGCGCCAGGCGTCGGGGTGCTGCAGGAGCAGCTTGATGGCGTTCGCCGCCGCGTTCGCCGTCGTCTCGTGTGCGGCGACGATGCCGGCCATCATCATCGAGTGCAGATAGGAGTCTGTCACGATGTCCGGATGCAGCCTCTGCATGCGGATGCCGTACTGCATCCAGCCCGGCTGGTCCGGGTCCTGCCGCATTTTCTCCAGGACCTTGCCGGCGTACCGCCAGAAATTGCCGACCGCATGCGCGACCGCCACCTGCTCTTCCGGCTTCGGACGCCCCCACGTATTGACCGTATGGGCGATGGAATAGCGCCGCAGCGTGTCCATGTCTTCTTCCGGAACGCCCAGGAAATGCAGCGCTACCGTGAGCGGCACCTCCCACAGCATCTGGTCGACCAAGTCGGCGCGGCCGTCGTCGATGAATCGATTCACATACTCGCGCGTCAGCTTCCGGACCAACGGCTCGTGATGCCTGATGTGCTCCGGCGTAAACGGTTCCATCAAGAGGCGCCGCCGCGGCATGTGCGCCGGTTCGTCCTCGTTGACCAGCGTCCGGTTCATCGCATAGCCATACTGTTCCAGCACGGCGTTGGCTTCCGGGCCGGTGGGCGTGATCTTCTCGAGCGCGATCGACGGGCTGAACGTAATGTTGTCGCGGAAAATCGCCTTGATCGCGTCGTAGCGCGTAACGACCCAATAACCCAACTTGGGGCTGTAAAAAATGGGCTCCTGCTCGCGCGCCCAGCGGACGTATTCAGGCGGGTCTTGCTGGTAGGCGTCGCTGAATGGATCGAATTCGGCTGCGCGGGCGCTGACGGGGCAGCCCGTCGGGCTAGTGGTCATCGCTGCATGAACGGGGCAGCCCCCGGTGGAGGGTGGGGTAGCGGCCATGGGTGTCTCCCGGAAAAGCATCCGTGTTTTGCGTAATTATTGTACGCATTGCGTAAATCGGCAATGGGTGTCAACGAGCCGTGTCCTGATGCGGATGCCAGGACCGGATGCTCGGGCGAATTTGGGAAAAGGCAGAGGTGGAAGTGCTTGCCCGGGCTAGCGCCCAAACCCCAACCGCCTGCTGACTGTTGCCGCCGCTTCCCGCACTGCGCGCGCGATCTCGCCTTCGGGCTCGGGGTCGAATGCGCCCGACGGGCCGAGCGCGGTCATGACGACCGTGACGCTGCCGTCGGCATTGAACACCGGCGCCGCGATGGCGCTGATGCCGGCAAGCATGAGGTCACGCACGGGGGCGCAGCCCAGCGCGCGGATTTTCTCGAACACTTTTTCCGCGGCGGTGCGGTCGGGCACATGCAGGCGCTGGTCCGGCGTGGCCGCGTCCAATTCTTTCGTGATTAGTGCCTCCAGTATGGCGGAGCGGCAGAAGGCGCCGAAGGCGCGGCCGGTGGCCGACCACAGGATGGGCATGACGGAGCCGACGCGGACGTTGACGGCGACCGGGTGCACGGGTTCGCTCCAGCGCACGATGGTAGGACCGCAGTTACCCAGTACCGAGACGAAGCACGATAGGTTGTGCGATTCGCCGAGCTTCGCCAGTTCGGCCGAAGCGAGGGTCAAGGCATCGGATTGGCGCATGGCGGCCAGTCCGATGGCCAGCGATTCGGGGCCGAGCAAGTAGCGCGAGGTCGCCGGATCCTGGATGACGAAATCCGCTTCCACCAGGCTCGCCAGGTAGCGGTGGACTTTGGCGGGGCTTTCGCCGAGCCGGCCGGCCAATGCGGTGAGGGAGGCGGCGCCCCCCATGGCGGCCAGGGTCTTGAGCACGGTCATGCCGGTGCCGGCCGATTGCACTTTGCTGCGGCGCGAGGGGGGGCGGGCCGGTTTGGGGACGGAGGTAGGGGCGGCGGAAAGCTTGCTGGCCATGGGGCGTCCGGATTGGCTTAAAGAACAATATGTTACGCAAAGCGCGGCGCTATCTTGCGTCTTTGCTTGCCGCTATAGTGGGTGCGTGTCCTTCAATCCGTCAGGAGGCGCCTATGTCTGGGAAATCGGTGGCTTGGGCCGCGCTAGCGCTAGCCGCCGCGGCCAGCGGTACGGCCTGGTCCCATCATGGTTGGTCCTGGGCCGAGGCCGAGCAGATGCAGCTTCGCGGTGTCGTCCGGCAGGTGCAGATTGCTCCTCCCCACCCTTGGCTCGATGTGCAGACGGCCGAGGACGGCCTGTGGCGCGTGGAGCTCGGCAATCCCTCGCAAACCCGGCGTGCCGGGTTCGTCGAGGGATCCGCCAAGCCGGGGGACGAAATCGTCGCGACCGGCAACCGTTCGCAGGACCGCAACGAGAAGCGCATGAAGGCGGTGCAGATATCCGTGGGCGGCAAGACCTACGATATCTATCCCGAACGCATCCGCCGCTGAACGCTGATGCTCGAGTGGCTGGAGGGCCTGCCTCACGCACTTGTGCTGCGGCATTCAGGCACGGCGTATCTGTTCGTCAGCGCGGCGCACATCGCCTCGATTGGCCTGCTGTTGGGAAGCATTGTGGCGCTCGACCTGTGTTTGCTCGGGTTTGCCCGGGTCGTTCCGCTGGCTGCGGCGGGACCGTACCTCAGCCGGGTGGCGGTCGTGGGCCTCGCCCTGGCGGTGCTGACAGGGGGCTGGCTGTTTTCGGTGCGGGCCTCGGAATATGCCGCCAATCCGGCGTTCCTCGCCAAGCTGGGCATCGTGGGAGCCGCGGTGCTGAATGCAGCGATCGTGCATGGGAGCGGTGCATGGCGTCGGGCGCTGTCGGCCACTTCGCCACAGCCGGCTGTCCGCGCCCATGCCGCAGTTTCCATGCTGCTGTGGTTGGCTGCCGTGGTGGCGGGCCGATGGATAGGCTTCTTGTAGCCGGGACGCAGGCGGACCGTTCAGCTGAGTGCAGCTAGCGTCGTCCGCAGCGCTTGCGCTGCATCTTTGCCCAGGGCGGACTCGATCTCCGCATGCGTCGTGCGCCAGGCCGGCAGCGCTTTTCTCAGTGCCGCGTGTCCTTTTTCGGTCAGGAACAATAGGCGACTGCGGCGGTTGCCCGGGTCGGCTTCCACGCGTACCAGGCCTTCGCGCTCGAGCGGCTTTAGCGCGGCCGTGAGGGTGGTCCTGTCCATGCCCAGCAGTTGGGCGACGGGGCCCATGGTGGGGGGCTCGGGGCGGTTGAGCGCCATTAGCAGCGAGAACTGGCCGTTGGTCAGGCCGACCGGCCGGAGTGCTTCGTCGAAGCGCTTGCCCAACGCCCGCGCGGCTCGCTGCACGTGCAGGCACAGGCAGGCGTCCCGGACTTCGAGCGTGGCGGAGTATGGAATTTTCTTTGACATGATGTTCCAATTATGTTGATATCAACGTAAAGAGCAAGTCTCACTGCTGCCTGACGTGGCGCCATTCCGTTTTTTCATCTTTCAGGGAGACCGATGATGAAGTACGTCGAAGGGTTTGTCGTAGCGGTGCCCCGGGCCAACAAGGAGCTTTATCTCCAGCACGCGGCGCAGGCCGCACCGCTTTTCAAGGAGTTCGGCGTGACGCGCATGGTCGAGTGCTGGGAAGACGACGTTCCCGACGGGAAGCTCACGGATTTCCGCCGAGCCGTGCAGGCCAAGGAGGACGAAGCAGTCGTGTTTTCCTGGTTCGAGTATCCGTCCAAGGAAGTGCGCGACGCCGCCAACGCGAAGATGATGTCTGATCCGCGCTTGCAACGCATGGGAGAGAGCATGTCTTTTGACGGCAAGCGCATGATCTTCGGCGGTTTCGCGCCTATCCTCGACGTATAACGCGTCCGGCCATCGGGCGGCCCGGTTTCATTGGGTCTCGCTTCGCTCGGGCGCCTCGGCGGCCTTGCCGCCAGCCGAGGCGAGTGCATCGACGTGCCATCCTCCCCCCAGCGCGGCGATGAGGTTGACGCTGGCCGTCAGGCGGTTTCCGAGCAGCGACAGCGCCGTGCGTTCGTTGTTCAGCGCTGCGGTCTGCACCGAGACCACGCTCAGGTAGTCGATCAATCCGGATTCGAACTGATTGGTGGTCAGCCGCAAGGATTCCCGGGCTGCGTCCAACGCGCGCTGTTGCACGGCCTGCTCTTCTTCCATGACGCGAAGCTGCGACAAATAGTTCTCCACCTCGGCCAGGGCCGACAGCACGGTCTGCCGGTACGCTGCGACCTGCTGGTCATAAGCGGCCTGCGCTTGCTGCGTCTGGGCGCGGCGAAGACCGGCGTCGAAGAGTGGCGCGGCGAGCGCAGGGCCGAGCGACCAGAAGCGGGCGGGGGCGGTCAGCCAGTCGGAAAATTGGGAGCTGCGGTAGCCGAGCGAGGCCGACAACGTCAGGGAAGGGAAGTAGGCCGTCTGCGCAACCCCGATGCGTGCATTGGCGGCCTGGACTTGGCGTTCGGCGGCCGCGATGTCGGGGCGCCTTTCCAGGAGTTCCGATGGCAGGCCAACGGGTATGGCGGGGAGTACGGGCCGGAACGCAGCCGGTGGCAGGCTGAATTCGGACGGCGGCTGCCCGACCAGGATGGCGATCGCGTGCTCCAGCTGCGAACGCTGCCAGCGCAGGTCGACAGCCTGCGCGCGGGTGGATTCCAGTTGGGTGCGGGCCTGGGCGATCTCGGCCTTGGCTGCCACGCCCACCGCGTAGCGGTTTTCGTTCAGTCGCAGCGAGCGCTCGTAGACCTTGATCGTCTCATCCAGCAGGCGCTGCTGCTCGTCCAGGATCCGCAACTGGAAATAGGTGCGCGCCAGTTCGGCCTGGGCGCTCAGGTGGGCGTTGGCCAGGTTGGCGGCGCTGGCCTCGACGCTGGCGGCGTCGGCTTCGAGGCTGCGGCGGATGCGCCCCCAGAGGTCGACCTCCCAACTGACCGAGGCATTCATGTTGTACTGGTTGCGTATGCTTTGGGAACCGCCTTGATTGGTCACCACGCCGTTGCTGTTCGTAGTGACGCTGCTGCGTGAGCCGGTGCCGGTGCGCGTGGCCGAGGCGTTGCCCGTGACGCTGGGGAACAGCTCGGAGCGTGTCGCACGCAGGACGGCCGCGGCCTGGCGATACTGCGCTTCGGCCTGGGCGATGGTCTGGTTGGCCGTCGCAACCTGCTCCATGAGGCCTGACAAGACCGGGTCTCCGAACACTTCCCACCAGGGGCCGCGTTGCTCGTGGTCGCGCGGTTCGGCGGCCTTCCAGCCGGCGGCTTCCTTGAAGGCGGTGCCGGTAGCGACAGTCGGCCGTACATAATCAGGGCCCATCGCGCACCCGCCGAGCATGGCGGCGAGGACGATGCCGACCGCCGTCCCAGCGCGGCGGCAGGAGCTCGAGAAAAAGAGGGGCGCGTCCGATCGTGCGGGCAACGTCTTGCTCATAAGTTGTCTCCGGGTAGCGCCATGCCCGCGGACCGCGGACGGCTCCAGCGCCGTTGCGCCCGCCGGTGCAGGCGGTCGAGATACAGGTACACCACGGGCGTGGTGAATAGCGTCAAGATTTGGCTGACCACGAGCCCGCCCACGATGGTGATGCCCAGGGGCTGGCGCAACTCGGCGCCGGCGCCGGTGCTAATGACTAGCGGCACTGCGCCCAGGATGGCGGCCATCGTAGTCATGAGGATGGGGCGGAACCGCTTCAGGCATGCCTCGTAGATGGCCTCGCGCGAACCCAGGCCGTGCCTGCGCTGCGCATCCAGCGCGAAGTCCACCATCATGATGGCGTTCTTCTTGACGATCCCGATGAGCAGGAATACGCCGATCAGCGCGATGAGCGTGAACTCGTGGCCCAACATCATGAGGGCAAGCAGCGCCCCCAGTCCTGCCGAAGGCAGGGTCGAGAGGATGGTCAGCGGGTGGATGTAGCTCTCGTAGAGCATGCCCAGCACGAGGTACATCGTCACGAGCGCCGCCAGGATCAGCCACGGCTGTGCGCTGAGCGCCGACTGCATCGCCTTGGCGCTGCCCGAGAATCCGGCCTGGATTTCGGTGGTGGGGAGGTTGATGCGCGCCACCGCTTCATTGATGGCGCGCGTGGCCTGCTCTAGCGAGACCCCGGGTGCCAAATTGAAGGAGATGGTGTCGGCGGCAAACTGGCTTTCGTGCGAGACGCTGAGGGGGGCATTGGTCATGCGCCATTTGGCGAAGGCCGAGAGCGGGACCCGATTGCCTTCGGACGTAATGACATACACCTTCTCCAGTGCGCTGGGATCCTGGGCGAACCGGGGGTCGACCTCCATCACCACGCGGTATTGATTGAGGGGGTTGTAGATGACCGAGATCTGGCGCTGGCTGAACGAGTTGTTGAGCACGGCCGCGATCATGGACATGTTCACGCCCAGCCGGGTCGCAGTTTCACGGTCGATTTCGAGCGAGACCTGCCGGCCTTTGTCTTCCACGTCTAGGTCGATGTCGGTCAGCTCGGGCAGGGCGGCCAGGGCGCGCGATACCCGGGGCATCCAGGTGCGCAGCACGGAGAGCTCGGAGGCCATCAGCGAGTACTGGTAACCGGAGTTGGACATGCGCGCGCCGATGCGTATGTCTTGGTTGGGCATCAGGAACATGCGCGCGCCCGGCACGTTGCTCAATTTGCCGCGCAGGCGGTTCATGACTTCGTCGACCGAGACCTTGCGCTCGGATAGTGGCTTGAGCTGGATCATCATGAAACTGGTATTGCTGCCGCCGCGACCGCTGCTGTATCCGGCCATGCTTTCGACCGCCGGGTCTTCGAGGACGACCTTGCGGAAATACTCCAGCTTGGGGCGCATGGCCTGGAACGAGGTGCCCTGGTCGGCGCGGATGAAGGCCATCAGCTGCCCGGTGTCCTGCTGCGGGAAGAAGCCCTTGGGAATCTTCACGTACATGTAGCCGTTCAGGCCGATGACGACCAATAGGACGACGAGCGTGAGCAGCGAGTGCCGCAGCACCCAGTCCAGGGCGGCTCCGTAGCCGCGGGTGAGCCACGCGAGGAACGCCTCGATCGCCCGCGAAATGCGTCCCGGGCGGCGCGCCTCGCGCACCGGCCGCAGCATGCGGGCGCACATCATGGGCGTGAGGGTCACCGAGACGACCAGCGAAATCAGAATGGCCGCCGACAGCGTGATGGAGAACTCCCGGAAGAGGCGTCCCACGATATCGCCCATCAATAGGATGGGGATGAAGACAGCCACCAGCGACAGGCTCATCGACAGTACGGTGAACCCTACCTCGCGCGAACCCAGCAATGCCGCGCGCAGCGGCGACATGCCGGCTTCGAGGTGACGCGCGATGTTCTCGAGCACCACGATCGCATCGTCGACCACGAAGCCGGTCGCCACGATCAGGGCCATCAGCGACATGGTGTTGAGCGAATATCCGCAGAGGTACATCACCGCGAAGGTGGCAATGAGCGAGACCGGCACCGCCACGCTCGGGATGAGTGCGGCGCGTAGGTTCCGAAGGAAGAGCAGCACCACCAGGATGACCAGGATGACCGCGATGATGAGCGTTTGTTCGGCTTCGGCCAGCGAAGCGCGGATACTGGGGGTGCGGTCCTGGGCCACGGTGAGCGTCACGTCTCCCGGCAGCATTGCGCGCATCTGCGGCAGCGCTTCGTGGATCCGGTCTACCGTCTCGATGATGTTGGCATTGGCCTGCCGCCCCACGACGAGCAGGATGGCCGGGCTATTGTTGAAGAAACCCATGTTGAACAGGTCTTCCACCGAGTCTTCGACTCGCGCGACGTCGCTCAGCAGCACCGGCGAGCCGTTGCGGTAGGCGACGACCAGCGAACTGTATTCGCTGGCCTTGCGCAGTTGATCGTTGGTGGCGACCAGCCAGCTGGTTTTGTCGTTCTCCAGCATGCCTTTGGGCCCGCGCGCATTGGCGTTGGCCAATGCAGTGCGCACTTCGTCGAGTGCGATGCCGTACTGGTTTAGCGCGGTGGGATTCAGCTCCACCCGCACGGCCGGCAGCGAGCTGCCTCCTACTTGCACGTCGCTGACGCCCTTGATCTGGGCGATGCGCTGGGCCAAGATGGTCGAACCGACGTCGTAAAGCTGGCCCTGGTCCAGCGTCTTGGAGGTCAGCGCGAGCACCATGATGGGCGCCGAAGCGGGGTTGCGCTTGGTATACGTGGGGTTGCTGCGCAGCGCAGAAGGCAGCATGTTGCGGGCGGCGTTGATGGCGGCCTGGACGTCGCGGGCCGCGCCGTCGATGTCGCGGCTCAGGTCGAATTGCAGCGTGATGCTGGTCGAGCCCTGCGTGCTGCGGGATGTCATCTCGGTGATGCCAGCAATGCTACCGAGGGCGCGTTCCAGCGGCGTCGCCACGCTCGACGCCATGGTTTCGGGGCTGGCGCCGGGCAGGCTGGCCCGCACCGATATGGTCGGGAAATCCACCTGCGGCAGCGGCGCAACGGGCAATTTGACGAAGGCGAGCGCGCCCGCGAGGACGACGGCGATCGCCAGCAGCACTGTGGCGACCGGACGCATGATGAACGGCGCCGAGATGTTCATGACCCGCCGCCCGAATGGCCCATGGCGATGTTGCGGCTGCTGCGCCTGCGTCGCATCGCGTGGCCGAGCCGGTCAAACATCAGGTAGATGACGGGCGTGGTGAACAAGGTGAGCAGTTGGCTCACCAGCAGCCCGCCCACCATGACGATGCCCAGCGGCTGGCGCAGCTCGGCGCCGCTGCCTGTGCTGAGCATCAGCGGGACGGCGCCGAACAGGGCGGCGAAGGTCGTCATCAGGATGGGGCGGAAGCGCAGCAGCGCCGCCTGGTGGATGGCGTCGCGCGGCGCCATGCCCTGCTTGCGCTCGGCGTCGAGCGCGAAGTCGATCATCATGATCGCGTTCTTCTTGACGATGCCGATCAAGAGGATGATGCCGATGATCCCGATCATGTCGAGATCGTGGCCGGCAAGCATCAGCGCCAGCAGCGCTCCCACGCCTGCCGAGGGTAGCGTGGAGAGGATCGTGATGGGGTGAATGTAGCTCTCATACAGGATGCCCAGCACGATGTACATCGTGGCGATCGCCGCCAGGATGAGCAGCAGCGTGCTATTGAGCGAAGCCTGGAAGGCTTGGGCCGCGCCTTGGAAACTGGTTTGTATGCCCAGCGGCATGCCGATGTCGCGCTCGGCCTGCAGGATGGCCTCTACCGCGCTGCTCAACGAAGCGCCGGGCGCCAGGTTGAAGGAGACGGTAGCGGCGGGAAATTGCCCCAGGTGGTTGATCGACAGCGGAGCGGTCCGCTCCGAAACGCTGACTACGTTGGTCAGCGGTACTTGCTTGCCGTCGGACGTGCGGACATAGATCTGTGACAGCGACGACGGATCCTGCCGGAACTGGGGCGCGACTTCCAGCACCACCCGGTATTGGTTGGCCTGGGTGAAGATGGTCGAAATCAGCCGCTGGCCCAGCGCGTCGTACAGGGCGTTGTTGATGTCGCTGGCCGTGATGCCGAGCCGCGAAGCTGCGTTGCGGTCGATTTCGACATAGGTTTGCAGGCCGCGGTCCTGCAGGTCATGCGTGACGTCGGCCAGCTGCGGCAGCGTTTGCAGGTGTTCCACCAGCCTGCGGGTCCACAGGCTGAGATTCTCCAGGTCGGGGTCCTGCAGCGTGAACTTGTACTGCGTGCGGCTGACGGTGTCTTCGATGGAGAGGTCTTGCACCGGTTGCATGTAGAGGCGGATGTCTTCCAGCTGGTCGAGCCTGGCCTGCAGGCGGGCGATGACCTCTTGGGCGGAGCTTGTGCGCTCAGCGTGCGGCTTCAGGTTGATTTGCAGCCGTCCGGTGTTGAGCGTGGCATTGGTGCCGTCGACGCCGATGAAGGACGCCACGCTGGCCACGTCCGGATCGCGCAGGATGATGTCGGCCGCCGCCTGCTGGCGGCGGGCCATGGCCGCGAACGATACCGAGGGCGAGCTTTCGCTGATTGCCTGGATGACGCCTGTGTCTTGTTGGGGGAAGAAGCCTTTGGGTATCGCCACATAGAGGAGGATCGTCAGCAGCAGCGTGCCCAGCGCCACAAGCAGCGTCAGCGGCTGATGGGCGAGCACGCGTTGCAGCATGCGGTCGTAGCCGGCGATCAGGCGGTCGAACCATTCGCCGCTCTTGCGGTAGAACCAGCCTTGTTCGGCGTCGGGGACGTGGCGCAGGTATTTCGCGCACATCATGGGCGTCAGGCTCAGCGACACCACGAGCGATATCAGGATGGCTACCGCCAGGGTGATGGCGAACTCCCGGAACAGCCGGCCGATCACGTCACCCATGAAGAGCAGCGGAATGAGGACGGCGATCAGGGAGAAGGTCAGGGAGATGAGGGTAAAGCCGATCTGAGCGGCGCCCTTGAGTGCCGCCTGCACCGGGGATTCGCCTTGCTCGAGGTACCGGGCGATGTTCTCGATCATGACGATCGCGTCGTCCACCACGAAGCCGGTGGCGATCGTCAGCGCCATCACCGTCAGGTTGTTGATGCTGAAGCCCGCCAGGTACATGATGCCGAAGGTGCCGATCAGCGACAGCGGCACGACGACGCTGGGAATGACGGTGGCCGTCAGGTTGCGCAGGAAGACGAAGGTCACCATGACCACCAGTGCAACCGCCAGCATCAGTTCGAATTGCACGTCCTTGATCGACGAGCGTATGGATTCGGTGCGGTCTGAAAGCACGGCGACGTCCAGCGTGCTGGGCAGCGCCGCTTCGAGATCGGGCAGGATGCGCCGGATGTTGTCCACGACCTGTATCACGTTGGCGCCGGGCTGGCGCTGCACGTTGAGCAGGATCGCCGGTTTGCCGTTGGCCCAGGCTGCCTGGCGGATGTTCTCCGCGTCCTGCACCGTCTCGGCGACGTCCGAGAGGCGGACTGGCGCCTGGTTGGTATAGGCGATGATGAGGTCGCGATACTGCTCGATGGTCTTGAGCTGGTCGTTGGCGTCGAGCGTGGTTGCCCGGGTCGGGCCGTCGAAATTCCCCTTGGGCTGGTTGACATTGGCGCCGGTGATCGCGCTGCGGATGTTGCTCAGGTTCAATCCGTACGCTGCGAGCGCCTGGGGATTGGCGCGGATGCGCACGGCCGGCCGCTGGCCACCTGCGATGCTGACCAGGCCCACGCCCGAGACCTGCGAAATCTTTTGCGCCATGCGCGTATCGACCAGGTCGCGCACCTGGTAGAGGGGCAACGTGGGCGAGCTGATCGCCAGGGTGAGCACCGGCGTGTCGGCCGGGTTGACCTTGTTATAGATGGGGGGCGCGGGAAGGTCGCTCGGCAGCAGGTTCCCAGCGGCGTTGATGGCCGCCTGCACCTCTTGTTCGGCGATGTCCAGCGGCAGGTCCAGGTTGAACTTGAGGGTGATGACCGACGCGCCGCCGGAGCTGATCGACGACATCTGGTTGAGCCCGGGCATCTGGCCGAACTGGCGCTCGAGCGGAGCCGTCACGAGCGAGGTCATGACGTCGGGGCTGGCGCCGGGGTACTGCGTGACCACCTGGATGGTCGGATAATCGACCTCGGGCAGCGCCGAGACCGGCAACATTTTGTAGGCGATCAGCCCGGACAACAGGATGGCCAGCATCGCCAGGGTCGTGGCGACCGGCCGCAGGATGAATATCCGCGACGGATTCATGGCGCGGCGCGTCCCGGCGAACGGCGGCGGTTGCCCGGGTTGGCGCCGCGTTGCAGCTGGCTACCGGCCGCCGCCGGCACCGCGTCGGGTCCCTTCACCACCTGCACCTGGGATCCATCGCGTAGGCGATCCACGCCTTCCACCACCACTTGCTCGCCGGGCCGCAGGCCCTCGAGGACGGCGACGCGTTCGCCGTCCGCCTGGCCGAGCTTGAGTACGCGCAGCTCGACTGTGTTGTCTTCCTTGACGACGTACACGAAGGTCCCGGGCGTGCCCCGCTGCACCGCCGTGGTCGGAATGACCGTGGCGCGCTCGAGGGTGCGTACGTGCAGCCGCACGTTGACGAACTGGTTGGGGAAGAGGCTTTCGTCCTTGTTCTCGAAACGCGCCTTGAGCTTGACCGTGCCGGTGGCGGTGTCGATCTGGTTGTCGACCGTCGTCAGCACGCCGTCGGCGATATGGCGCACGTCGGCCCGGTCGTAGGCCTGTACCGACAAGGTCTTGCCGGCGCGCAGCTGCGCCAGCACGTCGGGCAGCTCGGTTTCGGAAATGGTGAACAGGACGGAAATGGGCTGGGTCTGGGTGATGATCACCAGGCCGTTGGCGTCGCTGCTGCGGACCAGATTGCCCTGGTCGACCTGGCGCAGGCCGAGGCGTCCCGAAATGGGCGCCGTGACCCGGGTGTAATCGAGCTGCAGCTTGGCGTTGTCTACCGCGGCTTGGTTGGTCTTGAGCGTGCCTTCATACTGGCGCACCAGGGCGATTTGCGTGTCCACCTGCTGGCGCGCGATGGAGTCTTGCTCATATAGCGTCTGGTAACGCGCGAGGTCGCGGCGGGCATTGTCCAATTGCGCGCGGTTCTGTTCCAGGACGCCTTCGGCCTGGGCCAGTGCGACCTGATAGGGGCGCGGATCGATCTGTACCAGCAGGTCGCCGGCCTTGACCAGCTGCCCTTCCTGGAAGAATACCTTCTGCAGTTCGCCGTCGACCTTGGCGCGCACGGTAACGGTGTTGTAGGACGTGACCGTGCCGAGCGCCTTGATGTAGACCTTCATGTCCTCGGCCTGCGCCGGCACCACGCGTACCGGCGTGGCCATCTGGAAGCCGCCGGGCGTTGGCGCCCCTGGGCCGCCCGGCCCGCGGGGTGCGCTGGCGCCGCCCGCGGGAGGCGAGGACGCCCGGTGGGCGTGCCACCACCCGTAGCCGGCGGTCGCCAATATGACGACGATCGCCAGTCCAAGCCAGCGCCGTTTTTTCTTGCTGTTCGACGGTGAGGAAGGATGTGCCCGCTCGGGCTGGGAAGGAGTGTCGGCCATGGGGTTCCGGAAAAGGCTTGCTTAATCTCGCCGGCCGGGAAATACGCCCCCGCGCGCGGCGCCCTCTAAGGTATTCCAGTTGCGTCCCGAAGTGTTGAAGAGCACGTGGGATTGAAATGAATCGAAATCGTTACTTGCGCCACTGCGCCCGCGGCCGATGTGGCGGGTCGGCCGGGAAATGGCCGGGAGCGCGGGCGACGGCCAGCGCCACTACCGATGCCGCGCCGGCTGCGCGCAGCGCGGTCGCCGCCGCATGCATGGTGCTGCCCGTGGTCATGACGTCGTCGACCAGCGCGACGTGCATACCGCGCGCGTGGGGAGAAGAAGCATACAGCGTTTGCGCGGCGCGTCGCCTTTCGAGGCGTCCGAGCCCGCTTTGCTTGGCTTGTTCGCGGTTTCGGGCCAAGAGGTCGCGGCGCACCGGCATGCCTAGGTCCCGGCCGACCGCCCGGGCGATCTCCCCCGCGGGGTTGAACCCGCGGCGCCGCAGCGAGGCGGCCGAGGCGGGAATGGGGACCAGCACCGTGGCGGGATGCAGGGGGGTGCCCTGGTGCCTAATCGCTTCGGCGAGCAGATTCCCGAGTAGATCCGCCCGTCCGTAACGCAGGCTGTTTTTCAGTTGCAGGACCAGTGCATCGGCCGGAGGAACGTAGTCGAAGGCGATGAAGGTGCGTTCGAAGGCCGGTTCCCGGCCTTCGCAGTCGGGGCATGCCGCGTCGTGCGCGGGCAGGGGCAGCGCGCAGCGCCGGCATCGCCAGGGCAGGCCGAGGGTGGCCGGCGTGCGCGCTGCCCAGCATATGGCGTCCTCGCAGGTCTCGCAAAGCAGGCCGCCCCGGCTGCGGGCCCCGCACAAGGGGCAGTCGGACGGGACGAGCGCGCGCAGCATGGCGAGGGCGGCGGGCCACGGTGGCCAGGGCGGGCGAGGGAGCTTGGGCATGAAAAATCTGGCAGTGGCATCATGGAGGCTGGATGTGCGCCGAGGAGGCGCCCTCTTCGGCGGCTGGCCGGCCCCGGGCGCTACCCGTGGCCGTATCTGCCATGCCCGGGATGCGCCGCGGCGAGGCGGCAGTGTAAGAATTCCTGGAATATTCGTGCGGTATCCAATGACAGAAAACTCCCACCTGGAACGCCTGCCTTCCCTGCCGCTGGTGCGCGAGCACGTCGTGCGCCAGTTCGGCCGGCGCGGCGACCTGGAGGCGGGGCAGTTCCTATACGGCGAGATCGGCGCCCGCATGTTCGAGCGGCTCGAGTACATCCGGCTTGCACCCAAGGCGATCCTCGATGCGGGTTGCGGGGCGGCCGCCGCCTTTGCCCGGTTGCGCGAGCGGTATCCGGACGCGGCCTATACCGGCCTGGACCTGAGCGGGGCCGTGCTGGCCCACGCCCGTCGGCGGTACTTGCCGACCCTGGGGGCGCGGCTGCGGCAGTCGGTTTCGCGGCTGGCGGGGCGTCCCGCGGCGATGGCCCCCGTTTTCATCGAGGCCGACATGGGCGCGACCGGCCTGCCGCCGGAATCCCAGGACCTCGTCTGGTCCAATATGGCGTTGCACTGGCATCCCGAGCCGCATGCGGTGCTGGCGGAGTGGCGGCGCGTGCTGCGTACGGGCGGGCTCGTCATGTTCAGCTGCCTTGGCCCGGGCACGTTCCGCGAATTGCGCGACGCGCTGGCGCGGGCCGGGCTAGAGACGGCCACGCCGGGCTTCGTGGACATGCACGATTTCGGCGATCTGCTGATCGAAAGCGGTTTCGCCGATCCCGTCATGGACCAGGAAACGCTCACGTTCACGTATCGCCATGTGGACAGCCTGCTCGACGACGTGCGGCGCCTGGGCGGCAACCCCGCGCGCGACCGCCGGAAGGGCCTGGCCACGCCCGCATGGCGGCGCCGGCTCGCCGACGCGCTCGAGGCCGGCCGCGGCGCGGACGGCTTGATTCGGCTCAGCGCGGAGGTTGCGTACGGCCATGCGTGGCGGGCAGCATCCTACCGCGCGGCGCCGGGCGAGACGCGCATCGCGATCTCGTCGATCGGCCGCGGCAGAGCGCTTTGATCGAGCTCAAAGCAATGCAAGTTGCTGGCGGTGCTGGGCAACCCGTATAATCCTGCGATTCTATGCGCTCGCAACATAATTATTTTCCAATGGCGCATGGTCGAGGAGTTTTGTGGCGGAAGGGGACCCGCGCAAACCGCGCACGGTTTCGGCCGCCTGAATAACACTAACGCTGTTCTTCGAGGTCGGACATGAAGAAGTGGTTGGTTGGGTCGTTGGGGGCGATGATGGTCAACGTGCTGGCCAGCGGCGCTGCGCTTGCCGTCAATGACAGTCCCGGCGGTCCGAAAGTCAATCAGCTCAACCTGCACGAGCCCGTCACCAGCATCGCCGCGCAAATCGAGTGGCTGCACTGGATGATGCTGGGCATCTGCCTAGTCATCTTCGTCGGCGTGTTTTCGGTGATGTTTTATTCCATCTGGGCTCACCGGAAGTCCCGCGGCGCCAAGCCGGCCTCGTTCCATGAAAGCATAGGGGTGGAAATCACCTGGACGGTCATTCCTTTCCTGATCGTCATCGGCATGGCCCTGCCCGCCACCAAGACCGTGGTCGAGATGAAGGACACCTCCAACGCCGACCTCACCGTCAAGGCCACGGGGTACCAGTGGAAATGGGGCTACGACTACTTGAACGGCGAGGGCGAGGGGATCTCCTTCCTGTCCAACCTGACCACCCCGATGGCGCAGCGCATCGGTGCCGAGCCCCCCGGCGACAACTACCTGCTGGAGGTCGACAACCCCCTCGTGGTGCCGGTCAACAAGAAAGTTCGCGTCATTACGACCGCCAACGACGTCATCCATGCCTGGATGGTGCCGGCCTTCGGCGTGAAGCAGGACGCCATTCCCGGATTCGTGCGCGACACCTGGTTCCGTGCCGAGAAAATCGGCGAGTTCCGGGGGCAGTGCGCGGAGCTCTGCGGCAAGGACCACGCCTACATGCCCATCGTGGTGAAGGTGGTGTCGCAGGAAGACTATAGTAAATGGGTCGAGGAGCAGAAGGCCAAGATGGCCGCGGAGGCAGACGATCCCAACAAGACCTGGACGGCGGATGAGTTGCGCACCCGGGGCGAGAAAGTGTATGCGTCCAACTGCGTGGCCTGCCACCAGGCCAACGGCAAGGGCGTGCCCGGTACTTTCGCGCCGCTGGATGCCGCCCAGGTCGTGTTGGGCCCCAAGGGCCCCCAGATCGAGACCGTCCTCAAGGGGCGTCCCGGCACCGCCATGGCTTCGTTCGCCCACCTGTCAGACGTGGAAATCGCCGCCGTCATCACCTATACCCGCCATGCCTGGAGCAACGCGGGCAAGGGCGAAGACCCCGTCGTGCAGCCGGTGGACGTGAAATCCGCCCGCTGAGAATCTCGCGCGGCCGCCTCGGGCGGCCCACGCAGTACCGGTTCAGTTTTCACAATTGATGCCTTCGTCAGGATAGCGAAGACGGTAGTACGGAGCAGCAAGGAGCCATCATGAGCAGCACCGCGATCGATCACGCCCACGGGCACGATCATGACGACCACGCACACGCCCATCCGACCGGCTGGCGGCGCTGGCTGTTCGCCACGAACCACAAAGACATCGGTACGATGTATTTGATCTTCTCCTTCGCGATGCTGCTGGAAGGAGGATTGCTCGCGCTATTGTTGCGTACCGAGTTGTTCGAGCCCGGCATCCAGTTCTTCCAGCCGGAGCTGTTCAACCAGTTCACCACCATGCATGGGCTGATCATGGTGTTCGGCGCGATCATGCCTGCGTTCGTGGGCTTCGCGAACTGGATGATCCCATTGCAGATCGGTGCGTCCGACATGGCGTTCGCGCGCATGAACAACTTCAGCTTCTGGCTGCTGCCGGTCGCCGCGATCCTGCTGACGATCTCGTTCTTCGTCCCGGGCGGCGCCACGGCCGCAGGCTGGACGCTCTATGCGCCGCTGTCCGTGCAGATGGGACCCGGCATGGACTTCGCGATCTTCGCAGTCCACATCATGGGCGCCTCGTCCATCATGGGCGCGATCAACATCATCGTCACGATCCTGAACATGCGCGCTCCGGGCATGACGCTGATGAAGATGCCGCTGTTCTGCTGGACCTGGCTCATCACCGCCTACCTGCTCATCGCGGTGATGCCCGTCCTCGCCGGCGCCATCACCATGGTGCTGACCGACCGTCACTTTGGCACGTCGTTCTTCAATGCCGCAGGCGGCGGTGATCCGGTCATGTACCAGCACATTTTCTGGTTCTTCGGGCACCCCGAGGTCTACATCATGATTCTGCCGGCGTTCGGCATCATTTCGTCGATCGTGCCGGTGTTCGCCCGCAAGCGCCTGTTCGGCTATGCCTCGATGGTGTATGCCACTGCGTCGATCGCCATCCTGTCGTTCATCGTGTGGGCCCACCACATGTTCACGACCGGCATGCCCGTCACCGGCCAGCTGTTCTTCATGTATGCCACCATGCTGATCGCCGTGCCCACGGGCGTGAAGATCTTCAACTGGCTGGCCACGATGTGGCGCGGGGCGATGACCTTCGAGACCCCGATGCTGTTCGCCATCGGGTTTATCTTCGTGTTCACCATGGGCGGGTTCACCGGCCTGATCCTGGCCGTGGCGCCGATCGACATCCAGGTTCAGGACACCTACTACGTGGTGGCGCATTTCCACTACGTGCTGGTGGCGGGCTCGCTGTTCGCCCTGTTTGGGGGCACGTACTTCTGGCTGCCGAAGTGGACGGGCGTCATGTATGACGAGAAGCTGGGCAAGCTCCACTTCTGGTCTTCGCTGATTTCGTTCAACGTCACGTTCTTCCCCATGCACTTCCTGGGCCTGGCCGGCATGCCGCGCCGCTACGCCGACTACGCCGCGCAGTTCACCGACTTCCACCAGATCTCCACCATTGGTGCGTTCTGGTTCGGCCTGTCGCAGCTGCTGTTCCTCTATATCGTGGTCAAGGCCTATCGCGGCAAAGGCGAACCGGCTCCGGCCAACCCCTGGGGTGCGGAAGACGGCGGCCTCGAATGGACGCTGCCTTCGCCGGCTCCGTACCATTCGTTCGAAACGCCGCCCGTGGTCAAGTGAATGCAGACCCCCGAACAGCGCCGGCGCAACCGGCGCACCGGCCTCGCGCTGGCACTGCTGGCCGCCTTGTTCTTTCTGGCGGTAGTCCTGCGCAAGGTCTGGATGGGGTAGGCATGCTCCCGCGTTCCGGAGGCAGGGCTTGCCGGAGCGTAGGGGGCGTTGGGTAGAGGGCAGGTGCTTATGGAAAAGTCGGGTCGGGGAATGGACAATCGCCGGATGTTGGCCAAGCTGGCCGTCATCATCGTGCTGATGTTCGGCTTCGGTTACGCCTTGGTACCGCTTTATCGGGCCATCTGCGAAGTCACCGGCATCAACGTGCTGACCAAGGTCGACGAGGATGCCGCACGCTTCGCCCGCAACACGCAGGTCGACACCAGCCGCACGATCAAGATCGTCTTCGATGCGAACATCCAGGGGCCGTGGCGTTTCCGCCCGGTGCAGAGCTCGATGGAAGTCCATCCTGGCGAGCTGGCCACCATCGTGTACGAGATCGCCAACCAGCAGGATCGCGAAATGGCGGGGCAGGCCATTCCGAGCTACGCGCCCATGCAGGCGGCGCAGTATTTCAAGAAGCTCGAATGCTTCTGCTTTTCGCAGCAGGATCTGAAGGCGCGTGAGACGCGTGAGTTCCCGGTGGTGTTCGTGGTGGATCCCAAGTTGCCCAAAGACGTGCATACGATCACGCTGTCGTACACCTTCTTCGAAGTGGGTGGGCGGTCTGCGGGCGTACGTCCGGCAGGCGAGGAGGACCGGAGTTGAGCGACGACCTGAAGTCGGCCGCAGGCCGCAAGCTCAATTTCTTCCAGACGCTCGGGGCCGTGCTGTGGTCGTTCACGGGCTTGCGGCGCGGCGCGGACTATCGCGCCGATGCTGAAAAGCTCAATCCTGTTTACGTCATCATCGCCGGGGTGCTGATGGCGGTGGTGTTTGTCGTGGTGTTGCTGCTGATCGTCAAGTCGGTCGTCAGCTAGAAGAACAAGGACGGCCCCAAGGCCGTCTCCAAATCATGCGGTTTTGTGGAATTCGCGAAGGAGAGTTGAGATGAGTGCAAGTCACTCGGTTTCCGGCAAGGAGGCACCCTATTACTTCGTGCCTGCCCCGTCCATGCACCCGGTCACGGCGAGCTTGTCGCTGTTGTTCTTCTTGCTGGGCATGGCCTTGTGGGTGAACGGGGTGGGAGTCGGGCCGTGGTGCGTGCTGGCCGGCGTGCTCGGCTTCCTGTTCGTGCTCTACCGCTGGTTCGGGGACGCAATCGCCGAGTCCAACGGCGGGCTCTACAGCAAGCGCGTCGACGTGTCTTACCGCTGGAGCATGAGCTGGTTCATCTTTTCGGAAGTCATGTTCTTCGCGGCCTTCTTCGGCGCGCTGTTCTATGCCCGGGTCTACACCACGCCGTGGTTGGCCGACCTCGACCACCGCATGCTGCTTTGGCCGGACTTCACCGGCGCCTGGCCCAATACCGGCCCGGCCGGCGTGATCGAGCCCTTCACCGCGATGGGGCCGTTCTGGATTCCCACCATCAACACCGCGCTGCTGCTCACCTCCGGCGTCACGCTGACGATCTCGCACCATGCGCTGCTCGCCAACCATCGGTCCCGCGCGGCGCTGTGGCTGTTCATCACCATCGTGTTGGGTGCAATATTCATGGGATGCCAGGCCTATGAGTACATCCATGCCTACACCGACCTGAACCTCAAGCTCAGCTCCGGCGCCTTCGGGTCGACCTTCTACATGCTGACGGGCTTCCACGGGTTCCACGTCACCATGGGCGCCATCATGCTGGCGGTGATGCTGCGCCGGCTGATCCGGGGCGATTTCACGCCTACGAACCACTTCGGTTTCGAAGGCGCCGCCTGGTATTGGCACTTCGTCGACGTGGTCTGGCTGGGCCTGTACCTGTTCGTCTACTGGTTCTGATCCGTATCCGCCCCGCCCGCGACGGGTGGGGTGCGACGTTTTGCCGTACTCACATTCCCTTGTGGGTACGGCAAAATAGTGGGCGGAAAGCCCATGCTTTCAGTTCGCGGCGCGCGTCTCGCGGTTCCGCCTCGTTTCCGGGCGCCCGGCGCCAGCCTTCGTCGATCAATTGAAGCCGGTCGCCTGTATCCAGCCCATCCAGTGGGCGAACAGCACGAACAGGAACAGCAGGACGGACAGGCTGATGCGCGCGGTGAGCGCATAAGCCATGCGTTTACTGTTGCCGGTGTCCTTCATCAGAAAAACGACTGCCGAACCCAGACTGTAAAGAATGCCGATGAAGGCTATGGCGACCACGAAGCGCATCGTATTTCTCCTTCTGCCTGCCATTATCGCAGGCGGGGGGCGGTGACGGAGGCAGTTTTGACGGCATCCCGCTTCGAGGCGTCCCGGGCCGGTCGGCGCAAGGCCTGGGCGGCGCTGGTGTTGCTCGCGATGGCGGTCGCCGTGACGGCATCGCTGGGGCGCTGGCAGCTGAACCGCGCCGAAGAGAAGCAAGCGTTGCTGGAGCAGGAGGAAGCAGGACGGCAGATGCCGCCGCTTCGCCTCTCGTCCGCTTCGAGTCCGGCCGATCTCAAGCCTTGGCGCCAGGCCGAGGCGTCGGGGCATTGGCTGGCAGATCGCACGGTGCTGCTGGAAAACCGCATGTCCGGCTCCCGCCCAGGGTTTTGGGTGGTGACCCCCTTGGCCTTGGATTCCGGTGCTGCAGTCGCTGTGCTGCGTGGTTGGCTGCCGAGGCCCATGCCCGACGGGCCGGTAGCGGTCGAGACGCCTGCGGGGGAAGTCACCGTCCGCGGGGTGCTACTTTCGCAAATTCCGCGCCTGCTCGATCTCGCCCGATTCGGCGGGCGCGCGCAGGATTTGCCAAGCGAGTGGCCCGGTTCGAAGGGCGAGCCGCCGCGGTTGCAAAACCTGGACCTCGCTGCCTACGGGCACGCGGCAGGCCTAGCGTTGCTGCCCGTCGTGCTGGAGCAGACCGATGCAGCGCCGGACGGGCTGGGCCGCGACTGGGCAGGCCCCCCGGCGAATGTGGATACGCACCGCGGATACGCGTTGCAGTGGTTTTCTTTTGCGGCGATAGCCGCCATCGCATTTGGAGTTGTCCTTGTCCGAACTTTCCGCTCGACACACTGACCCAAGGCGACCCGAGCGCCGCCGGCGCTCCCTGTTTTCGCTATATGCGGTGCTCGCCGTGTGCGCTGCGCCCGTCGTGGCGGCGGCGCTGGCCTATTTCTTCGAATGGCGTCCCGGCGCCACCAACTATGGGGACCTCGTCGAACCGCAGCGCCCCGTGCCGGAGGCGGTGGAATTGCAGTTGACCGATCTCGACGGCACGCCCTTTGACCTGCGCAGCTTGAAAGGAAAGTGGGTCATGCTTGCCGCAGACAGCGGCGATTGTGGGGACGAGTGCGCCAAGAAGCTGTTCATCATGCGGCAGACCCATGCCAGCACGGGCAAGAACGTGACCCGCCTGGAGCGCGTGTGGCTGATCCTCGACGATGAGCCGGTGCCTACCGTGGTGATCCGCGCGTACGAGGGCACGCACATGGTACGGGCGAACGCCGAGCAGGTGGCGCGCTTCCTGGCCTTGCCCCCGGGCGTGAGTCCCACTGCACAGGCGCTGCGGCAGCACATCTGGTTGGTTGATCCGCTGGGTAACCAAATGATGCGCTTTCCCGAAAACCCCGATCCCACGCGTATTCGCGGGGACATCGGCAAATTGCTGCACGCTTCGCGTGTAGGGTAGGCAGTCATGAATACGGCACAGCCGGCCGCGGGCCGGACCGATCGCATCCGTGCACGCTACGCGAAGCTGGTGGCGGTCACCATGTTCCTGACGTTCGACCTGATCATGTTCGGTGCCTTCGTGCGGCTCACCGATTCGGGGTTGGGCTGCCCGGATTGGCCGGGCTGTTATGGCCAGATCACGCCGCTGGGGGCATTGGACGACATACGTGCGGCTGCCTCCGCGTTGCCTGAGGGGCCGGTCACGCTGCCCAAGGCGTGGATAGAGATGATCCACCGCTACGTGGGCGCTTTGCTGGGCCTGCTCATCATCGCGATCACGGTGGCGGCGTGGAGGTACCGCAAGGTGCTGGCGCAGTCGCCGTGGCTGGCGACGGTGATCCTGCCGGCCGTGTGCCTGCAAGGCGCGTTCGGGGCTTGGACGGTCACCCATCAACTCATGCCGGCCGTCGTGACGGCGCACTTGCTGGGCGGCATGAGCCTGCTGGCCCTGCTGACGTGGCTGTCCGCCCGGCAGAAAGTGCTGCCAGAGATCCCGGCCGGGGTGCGTAGGTGGCGTCCATACGTCGCACTGGGCCTGGTACTGCTTTACGTGCAGTTGGCGCTGGGGGGCTGGGTCAGCACCAACTATGCTGCGCTGGCTTGCATGGATTTTCCCACCTGCCATGGCCAGTGGCTGCCGGAAATGGATTTCCGGAGTGGGTACTCGGTCATGCGGGGCTTGGGTGAATTGCCTTCTGGCGAGCTCATCTCGCAAGACGCGCTGACGGCGATCCACTGGACCCACCGCAACTTCGCCTTCGTCGTGCTGCTCTATTTCGCATGGCTCGCACTCAAGCTGCGGCGCCACGCCGGCCTGCAGGGGCCTTCGCACGCATTGCTGGCCATGCTGGCGGTACAGCTGCTGACGGGCCTGACCAGCATTTTCCTGCAATGGCCTATAGTGATCGCCGTCCTGCACAATGGCGGCGCCGCCGTCCTGACCCTTTTGTGCGTTACGCTTCTGGTCAGGTTGTCGCGGGTCCCGGGCGCGTCTGCGGCCCAGCCGCGTTCGTCTTGAGGTTACGGGTTTTTCCATGGATGGTGTCAGGGTGTCTACCGTCGGTCTGCGTCTTCGGCAATATTGGGTGCTCACCAAACCCAGGGTGACGCAGCTGGCCGTGTTCTGCGCGGTGATCGGCATGTTTCTGGCGACGCCCACGGTACCGCCCTGGCGTACCGTGATCGCGGCGACGATCGGCATATGGCTGCTCGCGGCGGCTGCGTTCGCCATCAATTGCCTGATCGAAGAGCAGGTCGACGCCCGGATGGCGCGGACGGCGCACCGGCCCACGGCCCGGGGCGACATCGGCGCCCTGCAGATCATCGTGATGTCAGGCGTGGTAGGCGGGTTGGGCATGCTGGTGCTCTATACCCTCGTCAACCCGCTTACCATGTGGCTGACCTTCTTCACCTTCGTCGGCTACGCCATCATCTATACCGTCATCCTGAAGCCGCGCACGCCGCAGAACATCGTCATCGGCGGGCTGTCGGGCGCCATGCCTCCTGCGCTGGGGTGGGCGGCGGTGGCCAATAGCGTGCCGGCCGAGGCCTGGCTGCTGGTGCTGATCATCTTCATCTGGACGCCGCCGCATTTCTGGGCGTTGGCCCTTTATCGCAAGAAAGACTACGAGAACGCCGGCCTGCCCATGCTGCCGGTCACCCACGGCCAGCAAATCACGCGGCTGCACATCCTGCTGTATTCGGTGGCCCTGTTCGCGACGACGCTGCTGCCTTTCGTCATCCGCATGAGCGGGGTGGTTTACCTCGCATGCGCCGTGGCCTTGGGCGCGGTCTTCGTCGGGTACGCGTGGAAGCTTTACCGAGCGTACAGCGATGAGCTGGCGCGCAAGCTGTTCAAGTTTTCTGTCCTATACCTGGCCCTGTTGTTTGCGGCGCTGCTGGTCGATCACTGGGTGTAAGGAGCCTTACGGTGCCCATGTGTGCCCGTCCCGTCGCCGGCGTGGCGGCGGATGGGTTTTTCTCCAAAGGTTCGCGATGGTTGCCGATTTTTCCGTTTTTCGACGATTTTTCCTGCGCGCCGGCGTCGCCGCCGTGGCTTCGTTGGCGCTCGCCGCTTGTGAAAAAGCACCCTCGTTCCATAGCACCGACGTCAGCGGCGCAGACCTTGGTGCCGATTTGTCGCTGCCCGATTTCGACGGCCGTCCCCGTGCCCTCCAGGACTTCAAAGGCAAGGTACTGGTGGTGTTCTTCGGCTTCGTGCAGTGCCCCGACGTGTGTCCCACGACGCTGGCCGACCTGGCGCAGGTGAAGGCGCAGCTCGGTCCGGACGGGGATCGTCTGCAGGTCGTGTTCGTCACGGTCGACCCGGAGCGCGACACGCCGGAAATCCTGAAGGCGTATGTGACCCAGTTCGACCCCAGCTTCTTGGGCCTGCGGGGCGATCCCGAGGCTACCGCCCGCGTGGCCAAATCCTTCCGCGTGTTCTATGCCAAGGTGCCCGGCAAGGAACCCGGCTCCTACACCATGGACCATACCGCGGGCATCTACATCTATGACCCGGAAGGCCGGCTGCGCCTTTTCGCCCGCCACAATACCGGCGTGGACGCGCTCGCGAGCGATATCAAGCAATTGTTGTGAGGATAAAAAAACGGGACACCGTGAGGTGTCCCGTCAACCTATCCGCCTCAGATGGGGGAGGGAGGAGAAAAACGAGGCGGATGCATCGGTTGGTATCGGCGAGGCCGACAGGAATGCCGACGGCGGGGGGAGCCCGGCATTCCGACACGCAAGGCGTTGCACCAAGCGCGTCCCACCTGATGGTTAGGCTAGGCTGGGCGCTGGAAGTTCAATGCGTGCGGCGTATTGTCGGTAAATTTCCGCCAGATGTGTAACGGAATGTGACGCGCCTGGCGGCGGCCAAAAAAAGGCGGCTAGGCATAGGCCCGCCGCCCCGGGGTGCCGCAATGCGCGGTCAGGCGTAGGCGGCGAGGGCCCCCCGCATCTTGGTCATCGCGCGTGCTTCGATCTGGCGGATCCGTTCTGCCGAGACGCCGAACTCGTCGGCCAACTCCTGCAGGGTCGCACCGCCTTCGTCCTTCAGCCACCGTGCTTCGATGATGCGGCGGGAGCGTTCGTCCAAGCTTTCCAGCGCCTGTTGCAGGCCGTGGCCGTGTAGTTCGTCACGGCGGCGCTCTTCCAGGATGGTGCTCGGCTCGTGCTGGCCTTCATCCGACAGGTAAGCAATCGGCGCGAACTCCGCTTCGCTGTCATCGGTCCGGGCTTCGAGCGCCATGTCCTGGCCGGAGAGCCGGACTTCCATTTCCGCCACGTCTTGCGGCCGAACGTTCAGGCTGGTGGCGATTTCTTCCACCTGCTCGGGCGTCAGGGCGTGGTTGTCCGCTTTCAGGCTGCGCAGGTTGAAGAAAAGCTTGCGCTGGGCCTTGGTGGTCGCCACCTTGACCAAGCGCCAGTTCTTGAGGATGTATTCATGGATCTCAGCCTTGATCCAGTGAATCGCAAACGACACCAGCCGCACCCCGCGGGTGGGGTCGAAGCGCTTGACGGCCTTCATCAAGCCGACGTTGCCCTCTTGGATGAGGTCGGCATGTGGCAGCCCGTAGCCCAGGTACTGCCGGGCAATGGCCACGACCAGGCGCAGGTGCGACAGCACCAGTTCGCGGGCGGCGTTCAGATCCTGCTTTTGTTGGTAGCGCTGGGCCAGCTCGTATTCCTGCTCGGCGGTGAGCACCGGCAGGCGGTTGACGGCGCCGATATAAGCTTCGATCGTGCCAAGCGCACCGGGGTTGGCGATGGCGAGCGCCAGCGCACCGGGGCCGCTTGTGGCGGGCACGAGAGCGTTGGACTGATTCGACGAACGTTTCATAAACGGCTTACCTCCATATCTGAAGGTTAGCACTCTGGGCTAAAGAGTGCTAATCGGTCTTTTTGATCGCGTCGATTGACGGGGTTGATGACGCTGCAGTGCAGCAGGCCGGACGGCGCCCAGGCGAAGCGTTCAAGTGTCGCGCCCGGCGCCGGGCCCCGACGCGACCCAATCGTGATCTCCATGCTGCATAGACCGCGAAATCGGCGTATCGTTCGCGGAAATCCAGCAATTCCCATACCCGCGCGTAATGCGTCCCTAATTTAATATGGCCCGCCTTCCCCGTTTGTATGCCCCTGACCTTCCCCACCTGGCCCAGGCCCGGTTCGCCGTGCCGTTGTCGGCGGGGGGTGAGGGCGGGGCCATGTTGGATCAAGTCATTGCTTGGCTGACCGGCGATGCGCGCCATTACAGCGTGGCACTCCATGGGTGGACGCTCACTTTCGACCAACTTGTGATCCTGGCGACACCTTCGGGGCCGAACGGGATCTCCAGCCTGATCCAGTCGCTTGGGCGCCGGCTGGCGGCGAGGCTCCAGATTGGGCGGGTGTTCGCCGGGCGCTTCCGGTCCACCCTGGTCGAGCCCGGCGCCTGGGTGCTGCCCAGCCTCGTCTGGCTCGAAACCATTCCAGTGCGGCAGGGGCTGGCGGCTGACGCCGAGCTTTGGCGCTGGTCCTCGGCGCCCGCCCACATGGGGGCCGCCCCGGCCGGGGCGTTGCAGGACCATATGGATTATTGGAGGTGCGGCAATACGCCGTTTGATCGCCAGGCCAACTATCGTGCCCTGGTGCTGGAGGGGCTGCCGGGGGCCAAGATGGCCCAGATCGAACAGGCCCTCTACGGCCAATGGGCATTGGGCGGGCTGGCGTTCGTGCAGGGCCTGGCGGGCATCAGTAGCCGTCGGCCGGTCGCCGGCAAGCGCGGTCGGCCCCGCAAGCAGCCCGCGGACCGCGGACGTGGCGAAGATACGCACGATAGTGGTGCGTCCCCAATTTAATTTTGCTGTTTCGGGCCCCTAAAAATAATTGGGGACGCTCCCCTTTTTATTTTTCTTGCGCAGGGTGGTGCGCCGCAGTATTGTCAGGAACCCGCGGCGTGCCTGCGTGCGCGCGCCGCCATTTCGATGTCCCAGTACCCGGGTTCGTCCTCGGCGAATCCCCCAGCGGAGCGCACCATGCCCCAATCCAGCCAGGAACTCCATTCGGCCCCGGCGCCGCAAACGGCCGTCATCGACGCCTCCCGCATCGGCCTGCCCGCGCCTGGCCAAGCGCCCAAGGCCCAGGGCTTGTACAACCCGGCCAACGAACACGACGCCTGTGGCGTGGGCTTCGTCGCCCACATCAAGGGCAAAAAGAGCCACTCCATCATCCAGCAAGGCCTCAAGATCCTCGAGAACCTGGACCACCGCGGCGCGGTGGGGGCCGATCCGCTGATGGGCGACGGGGCCGGCATCCTGATCCAGATCCCCGACCAGCTCTACCGTGAGGAAATGGCGGCCCAGGGCGTCGAGCTGCCCGCGCCTGGCGAGTATGGCGTCGCCATGGTTTTCCTGCCGCAGGAGATGGGCTCGCGCCTCGCCTGTGAGGCCGAACTGGAGCGCGCCGTGCGCGCCGAAGGGCAGGTCGTGCTGGGCTGGCGCGACGTGCCCATCGACAAAGACATGCCGATGTCGCCCAAGGTCAAGCAGATGGAGCCGGTCATCCGCCAGCTTTTCATCGGCCGCAGTGGCGACGTCATGGTGCCGGACGCCCTGGAGCGCAAGCTGTACGTCATCCGCAAGATGGCTTCGCACGCGATCCAGAAGATGCAGCTCAAGCACGGCAAGGAATATTTCGTCCCGTCCATTTCCACCCGCACGGTGGTCTACAAGGGCCTGCTGCTGGCCGACCAGGTCGGCCGCTACTATCGCGACCTGGCAGACCCCCGCGCCGTGACGGCGCTGGCGCTGGTGCACCAGCGCTTCTCCACCAACACCTTCCCGGCCTGGCCGCTGGCCCATCCGTACCGCCTCATCGCCCACAACGGCGAGATCAACACGGTCAAGGGCAACTTCAACTGGCTGCGCGCGCGCGAAGGCGTGATGCAGTCGCCGGTGCTGGGCGAGGATCTCAAGAAGCTGTACCCCATCGTCTACGAAGGGCAGTCCGATACGGCCACCTTCGACAACTGCCTCGAGCTGCTGGTCATGGCGGGCTACCCCATCGCGCACGCGATGATGATGATGATCCCCGAGGCGTGGGAGCAGCACGCCGAGATGGACGAAGCCCGCCGCGCCTTCTATGAATATCACGCCGCCATGATGGAGCCGTGGGACGGCCCGGCGGCCATCGCCTTCACCGACGGCCGCCAGATTGGCGCCACGCTCGACCGCAACGGCCTGCGGCCGGCACGCTACATCGTCACTGACGACGATCTCGTCATCATGGCGTCGGAATCCGGCGTACTGCCCGTTCCCCAGAGCAAGATCGTCAAGAAATGGCGCCTGCAGCCGGGCAAGATGTTCCTCATCGACCTGGAACTGGGCCGCATCATCGACGACAAGGAGCTCAAGGACCAGCTCGCCAACAGCAAGCCTTACCGCCAGTGGATCGAGCGCATCCGCATCAAGCTCGATACGCTGCCCGAGCCGGCGAAGGAAGAAATCGAGGAAAGCCGTTCCCCAGTGCCCATGCTAGACCGCCAGCAGGCCTTTGGCTGGACGCAGGAAGACTATAAGTTCATCCTGCGGCCCATGGCCACGCTTGGCGAGGAGGCCACGGGCTCCATGGGCAACGACGCGCCGCTGGCCGTGTTGTCCAACAAGAACAAGAGCCTGTACAACTACTTCCGGCAGCTCTTCGCCCAGGTGACCAACCCGCCGATCGACCCGATCCGCGAGAATCTGGTCATGTCCCTGGTGTCGTTCATCGGGCCCAAGCCCAACCTGCTGGACATCAACAACGTCAACCCGCCGCTGCGGCTGGAAGTCGCGCAGCCCGTGCTCGACTTCGCCGACATGGCGCAAATCCGCCGCATCGAGCGGGTCACTAACGGCAAGTTCAAGAGCTTCGAGCTCGACATCACCTACCCGGTCGCCTGGGGCAAGGAAGGCGTGCAGGCGCGCATCGCCGCGCTCTGCGCCCAGGCGGTCGACGCCGTCAAGAGCGGCTACAACATTCTGATCGTGTCCGACCGCCAGGTCGACGCCACGCGCGTGCCCATCCCGGCCCTGCTTGCGACCTCTGCCGTGCACCAGCACCTGATCCGCGCCGGCCTGCGCACGAGCACCGGCTTGGTCGTGGAGACCGGTTCGGCGCGCGAAGTGCACCACTTCGCCCTGCTGGGCGGCTACGGCGCCGAGGCCGTGCATCCGTACCTGGCGATGGAAGCCCTGGTCAAGGAGCATGAGCACGACCAGAAGGTGCCGCCCGAAAAGGCCATCGCCAATTACGTGAAGGCCATCGGCAAGGGCTTGCAGAAGGTCATGTCCAAGATGGGCATCTCGACCTACATGTCTTACACCGGCGCCCAGATCTTCGAGGCGGTCGGCCTGAACCGCGCGCTGGTGGACCAGTACTTCCCTGGCACGGCCAGCAACATCGAAGGCATCGGCATTTTCGAGGTTGCCGAGGAGGCCCTGCGCATGCACAAGGCGGCCTTCGGCAACGACCCGTTGCTCGAGAATGCGCTGGACGAAGGCGGCGAATACGCCTTCCGCATCCGCGGCGAAGAGCACATGTGGACGCCGGACGCCATCGCCAAGCTGCAGCATTCCACCCGGTCGGACAGCTACCGCACCTATAAGGAATATGCGCAGATCATCAACGACCAGAGCAAGCGCCACATGACCCTGCGCGGCCTGTTCGAATTCAAGTTCGATCCAGCCAACGCCATTCCGCTGGATGAAGTCGAGCCAGCCAAGGAGATCGTCAAGCGCTTTGCGACCGGCGCCATGTCGCTGGGCTCGATCTCCACGGAGGCGCATTCCGTGCTGGCCATCGCCATGAACCGCATCGGCGGCAAGTCCAATACCGGCGAAGGGGGCGAGGACGAGCTGCGCTACCGGGCCGAGCTCAAGCACGGCAAGTCTGGCATCAAGGACGGCGACACGCTGGCGTCCGTGTTGGGTGCGGAGCGCGTGGTGGCCGACGTACCGCTGAAGAGTGGCGACTCGCTGCGCTCGCGCATCAAGCAGGTCGCTTCCGGCCGTTTCGGCGTTTCCTCCGAATACCTGGCCAGCGCGGACCAAATCCAGATCAAGATGGCGCAGGGTGCCAAGCCGGGCGAAGGCGGGCAGTTGCCGGGCCATAAAGTGTCCGAGTACATCGCCAAGCTGCGCTTCTCGGTGCCGGGCGTGGGCCTGATCTCGCCCCCGCCGCACCACGATATCTACTCCATCGAGGACCTGGCCCAGCTCATCCACGACCTGAAGAACGTCAATCCCCAGGCGTCGATCTCGGTCAAGCTGGTGTCCGAAGTGGGCGTCGGCACGGTGGCCGCAGGCGTGGCCAAGGCCAAGGCCGACCACGTGGTGATCGCCGGCCACGACGGCGGCACCGGCGCTTCGCCCGTGTCGTCCATCAAGCACGCCGGCACGCCCTGGGAGTTGGGCCTGGCGGAAACCCAGCAAACGCTTGTGCTCAATCACCTGCGCGGCCGCATCCGCGTCCAGGCCGATGGCCAGATGAAGACCGGCCGCGACGTGGTGATCGCCGCGTTGCTGGGGGCCGACGAGTTCGGCTTCGCGACCGCCCCGCTGGTTGTGGAAGGCTGCATCATGATGCGCAAGTGTCACCTGAACACTTGTCCGGTCGGCGTGGCCACGCAGGATCCGGTGTTGCGGGCCAAGTTCCAGGGCAAGCCCGAGCACGTGGTGAACTATTTCTTCTTCGTTGCCGAGGAAGTGCGCGAGCTGATGGCCCAGTTGGGCATCCGCAAGTTCGACGACCTCATCGGCCGCTCCGACCTGCTCGACACGCGCGCCGGCATCGATCACTGGAAGGCCCGTGGCCTGGATTTCAGCCGCGTGTTCTACCAGCCCGCGGTACCGGCCGAAGTGGCGCGCCGCCACTCGGAAGAGCAGGACCACGGCTTGGCCAAGGCGCTCGACCATCAGCTGATCGAACGCGCCAAGCCTGCCTTGGAGCGCGGCGAGAAAGTCTCGTTCATCACCACGGTGCGCAACGTCAACCGCACCATCGGCGCGATGCTGTCGGGCGTGGTCGCCCGCAAGTACGGCTACGAAGGCCTGCCCGACGACACCATCCACATCCAGTGCAACGGCACGGCCGGCCAGAGCTTCGGCGCGTTCCTGGCACACGGCATTACCCTGGACCTGGTGGGCGACGGTAACGACTACGTGGGCAAGGGCTTGTCCGGCGGCCGCATCATCGTCCGCTCGCCCAACGACTTCCGCGGCCACGGGCCCGAGCACATCATCGTGGGCAACACGGTCTTGTACGGCGCCCTCTCGGGCGAGGCCTACTTCAACGGCGTTGCCGGCGAGCGGTTTGCGGTACGTAATTCCGGCGCCGCGGCCGTGGTGGAAGGCGTGGGCGACCACGGTTGCGAATACATGACGGGCGGTACCGTCGTGGTGCTGGGCGAAACCGGTCGCAACTTTGCCGCCGGCATGTCGGGAGGCGTGGCTTACGTATACGACCCGGACGGCACGTTCCGGCAGCGCGCCAACCTGGCGATGGTCGAGCTGGAGGCCGTGCTGCCTTCGGCCCTGCAGGAGCGCGATGGCTCGCCGCGCCTGTGGCACAGCATGACCCGCGGCGGAGAGCGCGAGACCGACGAGGTCATCCTGCGCCGCCTGGTAGAGAACCACTTCCGCTATACCGGGAGCTTCCGCGCCCGCGACATCATGGACAGTTGGGAGACCTCCCGCTCCAAGTTCGTCAAGGTCATGCCGGTCGAGTATCGGCGCGCGCTGGGCGAACTGTGGGACGCCCAGAATCCGGCGAAGCTGGCTGCGTAGGGGCTGCGCGCGGCGCGCCGTGCCTGGCGCGCCGGCCGCGACGGGCCAACAGTAACGAATTGGACGCCGGGGCACGGCACGCAAGCCCCCGGCATCAAACAGGATTGTCAGGAAAGAGTCATGGGTAAGGTCACCGGATTTCTGGAATACCAGCGCCTGCAGGAAGCCGCCGAAGCGCCGGAGGTGCGGGTCAAGCACTGGAAAGAGTTCGTCATTCGGCTGAATGACGAAGAGGCGAAGCAGCAGGGCGCGCGCTGCATGGATTGCGGTATTCCGTTCTGCACCAACGGCTGTCCGGTCAACAACATCATTCCCGACTGGAATGACCTGGTGTATCGCCAGCACTGGAAACAGGCGCTGGACGTATTGCACTCGACCAATAATTTTCCGGAGTTCACCGGCCGCATCTGCCCCGCGCCTTGCGAAGCCGCGTGCACGCTCAACATCAACAACGATCCCGTCGGCATCAAGTCGATCGAGCACGCCATCATCGATCACGGCTGGGAACAAGGCTGGGTCACGCCGCGGCCTCCCAAGGCCAAGACCGGCAAGAAGGTCGCCGTGGTCGGGTCGGGCCCGGCGGGCCTGGCCTGCGCCCAGCAGCTGGCGCGCGCCGGCCACGACGTAACGGTGTTCGAGAAGAACGACCGCATCGGCGGCCTGCTGCGCTACGGCATCCCGGACTTCAAGCTCGAAAAGTGGCAGATCGACCGCCGCATGGCGCAAATGGAGCAGGAAGGGGTGGTGTTCCGTCCCTCCACTTTCATCGGCCGCCCGGAAGATGCCAAGGCGCTCGGCATTTCGGCCACCGTCAAGTCGCCGGACGAGCTCAAGGCTGAGTTCGACGCCATCGTAATCGCGGGTGGCGCGGAAACGCCCCGCGACCTCAAGGTGCCGGGACGCGAATTGCAAGGCGTCCATTTCGCGATGGACTTCCTGCGGCAACAGAACAAGGTCGTGGCGGGCGACAAGATCAAGGACCAGATTCTTGCGACCGGCAAGCACGTGGTCGTGATCGGCGGCGGCGATACGGGCTCGGACTGCGTCGGCACCAGCAACCGCCACGGCGCGGTCTCGGTGACCCAGTTCGAGCTGATGCCCCAGCCGCCCGCCTCGGAAAACAAGGCCCTGACCTGGCCCTATTGGCCGCTCAAGCTGCGCACCTCGTCGTCCCACGAGGAGGGCGTCAAGCGCGACTGGGCGGTGTCCACCAAGGCGTTCAAGGGCAAGAATGGCAAGGTGACTTCGCTGGTGGCGTGCCGCGTCGAGTGGAAGCGGGGCGACAACGGGCAGATGAAAATGGTCGAGGTAGAGGGCTCCGAGTTCGAAATCCCGGCCGACCTGGTGCTGTTTGCCATGGGTTTTGTCTCGCCCGTGCAGCAGGTCCTGGATGCGTTCGGCGTCGAGCGCGATGCGCGCGGCAACGCCCGTGCCAACACGGATGACTACCGGACCAACGTGGATAAGGTCTTTGCCGCGGGCGACATGCGGCGTGGCCAGTCGCTGGTCGTGTGGGCCATCCGCGAAGGCCGCCAGTGCGCCGCCGCGGTGGACGGTTACTTGATGGGCGCGACCGAGCTGCCGCGCTGACCGCTGCACGCGCGCCCGGGCCGCCCCAGCGGCGACCGGGTGCGCGATTCTTCCTCCGGCGGAAATTCCCTTTGCCGCCTCCTCCAAGAGTATGATTTGCACAGCCCCCCGGGGTTTGTTGTAAAAACGTAACTCCGGCGCGGCGCTGCGGCCATGGCGTCGTCTCGCCGCAGCGCTTTCCTCATGGGCGGCCGAATAAGGATGAGCTGGCGACCGGCGGCTTTCATGCGTCGGGAAAGTCCCCCCGTCATTTAAGGGTAAGCCCGGTGGCGCCGCATGCTGCTGTTAGAATCGGCGGCAGATATCCCGCGAATTCGTTGAAAGTTTCGTCGAGCTCCGCCCATCTTTCCGACTCCTCCGTTTACATGCCCGATTCGGCACCACCTATTTCCCCTTCCGATGTCGCGTTGGCCTTCGACCGCTTGACCGTCGGCTATGGCGATCGCACGATCCTGCAAGACATCAACATGCAGGTCAGGCGGGGCCAGGTGGTTGCCATCATGGGAGGCTCCGGCTCGGGCAAGACCACCTTGCTGCGTGCCGCGACGGGCCAGCTCGCGGCCAAGGCCGGGCGGGTGGTCGCCTTGGGCGAAGATATCTCCCGCCTGTCTGGCGACCGCCTCTTTGCGCTGCGCAAGCGCATGGGGGTGTTGTTCCAGCAGGGAGCGCTGTTCACCGACCTGGACGTCTACGAAAACGTCGCATTTCCGCTGCGCGAGCACACGGCCATGAGCGAGGCCGAAATCCTCGAGCGGGTATTGTCAAAGCTGGACGCGGTCGGGCTCAAGGCCGCCGCTTTCCTGCGCACGTCCGAGATCTCGGGCGGCATGGCACGGCGCGTCGCCCTGGCCCGCGCCGTGGTCTTGGAGCCCGAGCTCATTCTTTATGACGAGCCGTTTGCCGGCCTGGACCCCATCTCGATGGGCGTGACCGCGCAGCTGATACGGACCATGACGGATCAACTGGGCTGCGCCTCGGTGCTGATCACGCACGATGTGCAGGAGTCTTTCCGTATCGTGGACCAAGTCTATTTGTTGGGGCGCGGCTCCATCGTGGCGAGCGGGACGCCGGACGAGCTGTCCGCCTCGCAGGATCCCTTCGTGCATCAATTCCTCCACGGCGAGCCGGACGGTCCGGTGACCTTCCAATATCCCGAGACGCCCGCCTACCGGTCGTGGCTCGAGCGGCAGAGGAGGGCCCGGTGATGGCGCTCACGCGGTTTCTGATAGCGCTTGGCGCCGGCACGCGAAGCACGATAACGGGGCTCGGCACGTTCGCCCGCTTTTTCGCGCAGCTGCTCCTCAAGAGCGGCACGGCGTTGCGGCGTCCGCGCCTGGTCGTGCAGCAGATCCATTTCATCGGCAACTATTCATTGGTCATCATTGCCGTATCCGGGCTGTTCGTCGGCTTCGTGCTTGGGCTACAGGGGTATTACACCCTCAACCGCTACGGCTCGGAGCAGGCGCTGGGGCTGCTCGTCGCGCTCAGCCTGGTCCGCGAACTGGGCCCGGTGGTGACGGCGCTGCTTTTCGCCGGGCGGGCCGGCACCTCGCTCACGGCGGAAATCGGGTTGATGAAGGCCGGCGAGCAGCTGGCGGCCATGGAGGTCATGGCCGTCGATCCGGTCCGGCGCGTCTTGGTGCCGCGCTTCTGGGGCGGGGTCATCGCCATGCCCTTGCTGGCGGCCGTGTTCTCGGCCGTGGGCATATTGGGCGGCTGGGGCGTGGGCGTCCAGCTGATCGGGGTGGATGAAGGCGCCTTTTGGGCGCAGATGCAGAATGGCGTCGACGTTTGGCAGGACGTGGGCAACGGCGTGATCAAGAGCCTGGTCTTCGGCGTCGCGGTGACTTTGATCGCGCTCTACCAGGGCTACCAGGCGACGCCCACCCCGGAAGGCGTATCGCGGGCCACGACGCGTACGGTGGTGGCGGGCTCCCTGGCGGTGCTGGGCCTGGACTTCCTGCTCACCGCCTCGATGTTCGGCGGCTGATGAAATGACGCGGCGCCCGCGGCCGGGCGCCGATGGACAACTGGCAAGGGACGACGCGCCGTGGGGGCGCGGTCCGGAGGAAATACGCAATGTCGCGAGAGAAAGTCGATCTCTGGGTGGGAATTTTCGTGCTCATCGGCGCGCTCGCCCTGGTGTTCCTGGCATTGAAGGCGGGCAACCTGCTCAATGTGCTGGCAGTCGGCAACACCTATACGGTGACGGCCAATTTCGACAACATCGGCGGCCTGAAGCCGCGCGCTCCCGTCAAGAGCGCGGGCGTCGTCGTGGGCCGCGTCTCGAGCATTACGTTCGATGACAAGATGTACCAGGGGGTGGTGACCATGGAACTGGATTCCCGCTATCAGTTTCCGGTCGATTCTTCCGCCAAGATCCTGACCTCGGGCTTGCTCGGCGAACAGTACATCGGCATAGAACCCGGCGGGGACGAGAAGAATTTCGTCGCCGGCGACAAGATCCGATACACCCAGAGCGCGGTCGTGCTGGAGAATCTGATCAGCCAGTTCCTCTATAGCAAGGCGGCCGAAGGGGGCAGTTCTTCGCAGGCCGGCGACGCCGCGAAATGATTACAGGGTAGGCGAACGAACATGAACAAGAATATTTTGGCGCTGGTCTTGGCTGCGGGCCTGACCGCCTGCGCGTCCGTGCCCGAGGGGGCGCCTCCCGATCCGCGGGATCCGCTCGAAGGCTTCAACCGCAGCGTGTACAAGTTCAACGACACGGTCGATCGCGCCGTGCTCAAGCCCGTGGCACAGGGCTACGTGAACGTCGTGCCGTCTCCCGTCCGCAGCTGCGTGCGCAACATCTTCGCCAACGTGGGCGACGTCATGTCCGCGCTCAACAGCTTCCTGCAGAACCGGGCGCACGACGGCATCAACACGACTTTCCGCGTATTGTTCAACACCACGATGGGCGTGTTCGGCTGCTTCGATCTCGCCACCGAGAACGGCCTGCCGCGCAACCGGGCCGACTTCGGCCAGACGCTGGGGGTATGGGGCGTGGGCCCGGGCCCCTATCTGGTGCTGCCGTTCCTGGGGCCAAGCACCATCCGCGACGCGGGCGGTACCGCCGTCGATTTCCTGGCGGACCCGGTGGCCGTGCGGAACATCGACAACGTTCCGGTGCGCAATTCGGTCTATGGGCTGCGCATCGTCAATGCGCGCGCCAACCTGCTGGAGGTGGGCAACCTGCTCGACCAGGTTGCGCTCGACCCGTATGCTTTCACCCGCGATGCCTACTTGCAGCGGCGGGCGAGCCTGATCCGGGGCGCGCGTTCGGAAGACGCCGAGCTGCCGGATTACTCGCTGCCTGATTACGAAGATGACGACGAGCCTGCCGATACCGCTTCGGCGTCCGGCAAGCCGAAACAATAAGAGAGATGAGGCTCCCCATGGTTTGTTTGGATAAACAAGTGATCGCGCTGAGTACGTTCCGCCGCGGGTTCGGGTGGCTGGCCGCGTCGTTGCTGGCGTTGGCAATGGCTTGCGCGGGTGCCGCCCATGCCCAGGCGCCGGGTTCGCCGGAAGCGCTGGTCAAGAAAGTGACCGACGACGTCTTGAACGCCATCAAATCCGATCCCGCCGTGCAGTCGGGCAATCCGCGGCGCCTGCTGCAGCTGGTGGACGAGAAAATCCTGCCGTACGTCAATTTCGAGAAAACCACCCGGCTGGCAGCGGGGCGCTATTGGCGCCAGGCCACCCCGGAGCAGCAGCAAGCCTTGGTGAAGGAGTTTCGCACCACGTTGGTCCGCACCTATAGCGGCGCCGTGTCTGCCGTCAAGCAGCAGACCGCGGTGGAGTTGCTGCCCTCGCGCTATCCGGCCGATGCGACCGACGTGGTCGTAAGAACGGTCATCAAGCAGCCCTCCGGCGATCCCGTGCCCGTGGATTATCGGATGGAGAAAGACGGCCAAGGCTGGAAGATCTACGACGTCAACGTGCTCGGCGTCTGGCTGATCGAGAACTATCGCAACCAGTTCTCGCAGCAGATCAGCCAGGGCGGCATCGACGGCCTGATCAAGTCCCTCGCGGAACGCAATCGCCAGTTCGAGAACTAGGGCCGGGCGCCGCCCGGGGCAGGAGACGGCGCGGCGCAGGACGCCCCCCACCGTTGCCTTATAATGACGGATTGCCCGGCATTTGCCGGGATTGTGCTTTTTGAGGCACCCGTGCGCGCCAGTGCCCGCCGCCGGTGCGGCTTGTGGGCACGCTAGCGTTTTTCACTCGAGTCATGTCTCCCGCCGTCCGTATTGAACACGTTTCCAAGATTTATCCCAAGCAAACGAGCTTGTGGCGGCGCATGGGCGCGGACGCGCCCGTCGAAGGGTTCCAGGCACTCAACGATGTCAATCTCGAGATCCAGCCGGGCGAGTTCTTCGGCCTGCTTGGGCCCAACGGAGCCGGCAAGACTTCGCTGATCGCAATCCTGGCGGGGCTGTCCCGGCCCACGACCGGCCGGGTGTCTATCTGCGGGTACGACGTCCAGGCCCAGTTCCGGGCCGCGCGCCGCGCGCTGGGCGTCGTGCCGCAGGAGTTGGTGTTCGACCCGTTTTTCACGGTGCGGGAGACGCTGCGCATCCAGTCGGGTTATTTCGGCCTGCGCAAGAATGACGACTGGATCGATGAGATCCTCGAGAACCTGGGGCTGACGTCGAAGGCCGACGAAAACATGCGTGCGCTGTCCGGCGGCATGAAGCGCCGGGTGCTCGTGGCCCAGGCGCTGGTGCACCGGCCGCCGGTGATTGTGCTGGACGAGCCGACCGCGGGCGTGGACGTCGACCTGCGCCGCACGCTTTGGCAGTTCATCTCGCGCTTGAACCAGATGGGCCATACCATTCTGCTGACCACGCACTACCTGGAAGAGGCGGAGGAGCTCTGCGGCCGCATCGCCATGCTGAAGGCGGGGCGGATCGTGGCGCTCGATACGACCCGGGCGCTGCTCGCCAAGGTAGGCGGTTCGCGCCTGGTGCTGCACATGGGCGCGTCCGGCTGGCCGCAAGGCAAGAGCCGGGTGCTGGATGAACGGCTGGTCGATTGCCAGCAACGCCGGGCGGTGCTCCGCCTGGAAAACAGTACTGAATTGGAATCGCTGCTGGCGCAGGTGCGCACGGCCGGCGGCGTCATCGAAGGAATCGAAGTGCTGCCTGCCGATCTCGAAGACGCGTTCCTGAACATCATGCACGGCGCTTCGGCAACGACGGCATTGGAGAAGGCGGCGTGAGGGCAATGCAATGAGCGCGGTCCATCCTACCGAGCGTCCAACTCCGTCCGACGAGGCCGCCAAGCCGGCCGGCTTCATCGGCCTGCAGCCGAACCTGAACGCGGGTTCCGGCTTTTGGACGCTGTTTTGCAAGGAAATGCTGCGGTTCTGGAAGGTCGCTTTCCAGACCATCGCCGCGCCGGTGGTGACGGCGCTGCTGTACCTGCTGATCTTCGTGCACGTGCTGGAAGGGCGCGTGACGGTCTACGACTCGGTCTCGTACACGGTGTTCCTGATCCCCGGGCTCATGATGATGAGCATGCTCCAGAACGCCTTTGCGAACTCCTCGTCGTCGCTGATGCAAAGCCGCGTCACCGGCAACCTGGTGTTCGTGCTGCTGCCGCCGCTGACCCACTGGGAGTTTTTCTGGGCCTATGTGCTGGCCGCGATCGCGCGCGCCATCTGTGTCGGGCTGGGGATTTTCGCCGTGTCGCTGTTCTTCGCCGAGCCGCGCCTGGCCGAACCTTGGTGGATCTTGGTGTTCGGCGTGCTCGGCAGCGGCATCATGGGCGTGCTCGGCGTGATCGCCGGCATCTGGGCCGAGAAGTTCGACCAGATGGCGGCGTTCCAGAACTTCCTGATCATGCCCGCCACCTTTTTGTCGGGAGTATTCTATTCGGTGCATTCGCTGCCGCCGTTCTGGCAGGCCGTGTCGCACTGGAACCCGATCTTCTACACCATAGACGGCTTCCGCTACGGGTTTTTCGGCGTCGCCGACGTTTCGCCGTGGCATAGCCTGGCGGTCGTCGCGGGCACTTTCCTGCTGGTAGCCTCGTTCGCGTTGCGGCTGTTGTCTACCGGCTACAAACTTCGCTATTGAAAGGACGAGCCCAGAGGATGGCGATGCTTCCCACTCCCGAGCAGGTCCGGCAGTACATTCTCGACGGATTGCCTTGCGAGCACGTCGAAGTGCAGGGCGACGGCCAGCATTTCGAAGCGCTCATCGTTAGTTCGGCATTTGACGGCAAGCGCCTCATCGCCCGGCACCAGATGGTGTATGCCGCCTTGGGCGAGCGCATGCGCGAAGAAATCCACGCGTTGTCCATGCGTACCCTGACTCCCCAGGAATTCAAGGCGGGCGATTAATGGATAAGTTGCAGATCACCGGCGGTCGCCCCTTGCGCGGGGAAGTGGAAGTGTCGGGGGCGAAAAACGCCGCGCTGCCTTGTCTTTGCGCCTCGCTCCTGACTTCTGATCCCGTCACGCTCGAGAACGTCCCACAGCTCAACGACATTGGCACCACGCTGCGGCTGCTGCGCCGCATGGGGGTCAAGGCCGAGCGCCATGGCGCCGCCGGCGATTCGGGCGGCAACGTGACGCTCCACGCCGACCAAGTCGAGGCGCTCGAGGCGCCCTACGAGCTGGTCAAGACCATGCGCGCGTCGATTCTCGTGCTGGGGCCGCTGCTGACCCGCTTCGGGGAAGCCCGGGTCAGCTTGCCCGGAGGCTGTGCCATAGGCCAGCGCCCCATCGACCAGCACATCAAGGGGCTGGCGGCCATGGGAGCCGAGATCCGCATCGAGCATGGATTCGTGGTGGCGCGCGCCAAGCGCCTGAAGGGCGCCACCATACGCACCGACATGGTGACCGTGACCGGCACCGAGAACCTGCTGATGGCGGCCGTGCTCGCCGAAGGGCTGACCGTGCTCGAGAACGCGGCGCGCGAGCCCGAGATCGTCGACCTGGCAGAGTTGCTCATCAAGATGGGGGCCCGCATCAGCGGACACGGCACGGACCGGATCGTGGTGGAAGGGGTCCCGCGGCTGCACGGCGCGACCCACCGCGTCATACCCGACCGCATCGAGGCAGGTACGTTCCTGTGCGCAGTGGGGGCCGTGGGCGGAGAAATCGTGCTCCGCAACGCCGACCCTTCCAGCATGGGCGCGACGCTCGACAAGCTCGCCGAGGCCGGCGTGTCGATCGAATGCGGCCCGGATTGGGTGCAGGCCGGCATGCGCGGCCGGCCGAAGGCCGTGGGTTTCCGCACGCTCGAGTACCCAGGCTTTGCCACCGACATGCAGGCGCAATTGATGGCCCTGAACACCATCGCCGACGGCACGGCGGTCATCACCGAAACCATTTTCGAGAACCGTTACATGCACGTCCAGGAGCTGCGCCGCCTGGGCGCGAACATCGAGATCGACGGCCATACGGCCGTGGTCAAGGGCGTCCCCCGGCTGTCCGGGGCCGCGGTCATGGCGACCGACCTGCGGGCGTCGGCCGGCTTGGTCATCGCGGGGCTCATCGCCGACGGAGAGACCATCATCGATCGCATCTATCACCTGGATCGCGGCTACGAGCACATGGAGCGCAAACTTTCGCTATTGGGCGCCGACATTCGTCGCGTGAGCGACGGCAGGGGGCAGGCATGAGGGCACGTATCGTTTCCGGATCGCGGGAGGGTAGGCGATGAGCGCCTTTGCCCCGGCTGACCCCGCCGCGCCCATCACCCTGGCGCTGTCGAAGGGACGCATCTTCACCGAGACCATGCCGCTGCTGGCCGAGGCCGGCATCACGGTGGCCGAAGATCCGGAAAAGTCGCGCAAGCTCATTCTTCCGACCAGCGATCCCGGCGTGCGCATCATCATCGTGCGGGCATCGGACGTTCCCACCTATGTCCAGTATGGCGCGGCCGACCTGGGTGTGGCAGGCAAGGACGTGCTGATCGAGCACACGGCCCAACATCCCGGCGTGCTGTATCAGCCGGTGGACCTGCGCATCGGCAAATGCCGGTTGTGCGTGGCCGTGCCGAACGGATTCGACTATGCCAGCGCCGTGCGCCAGGGCGCCCGCCTGCGGGTGGCGACCAAGTACGTGCAGGCGGCGCGCGAGCACTTCGCGGCCAAGGGCGTGCACGTGGACTTGATCAAGCTGTACGGCTCGATGGAGCTTGCGCCGCTGGTCGGCCTGGCCGACGTGATCGTCGACCTGGTCTCGACCGGCGGGACGTTGCGCGCCAACAACCTGGTCGCGGTCGAAGATATCATGGACATATCGTCGCGCCTGGTCGTCAACCAGGCCGCCCTGAAAACGAAGCGACACCGGTTGCAGCCTCTGATCGACGCTTTCGCGCGCGCCAGCCTGGCCATGCCCGGCTGATCCGGCGCACGCGGGAGCGCTGCCGCGGCTCGCCCCCGCTCCATCAAGAGGCTGCGTTGTCCATTGCCGCCGTGCCCCCGGGAGCACGGCCGGGCGGCCTTGTGAAACCGATTCTGCAGAGTGAGATATGTCCCTGATCAACCGACTCGATACCCGTAGCGACGATTTCCGCACGCGCTTGCGCTCGCTGCTGGCCTTTGAAGCGTCCGAAGATGCTTCCATCGAACAGGCGGTGGCCGAGATCCTGCGGGATGTCCGCGCCCGCGGCGACGAAGCCGTGCTGGAGTACACCCGCCGCTTCGACCGCGTCCAGGCGTCGTCCGTCGAGGAGCTGGAGATCCCCCGCGCCGATTGGGCCGCGGCCCTCGACGCCTTGGCCGTGGACCAGCGCCGGGCCCTGGAAGCGGCGGCCGAGCGCATTCGTGCCTACCACGAGCGCCAGCGCGCCGAGAGCTGGACCTACACCGAAGCCGACGGCACGGTGCTCGGGCAAAAAATCACGCCGCTCGACCGGGTAGGGCTGTACGTGCCCGGAGGCAAGGCGGCCTATCCGTCCTCGCTGCTGATGAACGCCATTCCCGCGAAGGTGGCGGGCGTGGCCGAAGTGGTCATGGTCACGCCTACGCCGGACGGCGTGCGCAACCCCATGGTGCTGGCCGCGGCGGCCATCGCCGGGGTGGATCGCGCCATTGCCATCGGCGGTGCCCAGGCCGTGGGCGCGTTGGCCTACGGCACGGCCTCCATCGCCCCCGTGGACAAAATCGTGGGCCCCGGCAACGCGTATGTCGCGGCCGCCAAGCGACGGGTTTACGGCACGGTCGGCATCGACATGATTGCCGGCCCGAGCGAGATCCTCGTGATCTGCGACGGCAAGACGCCGGCTGACTGGATCGCCATGGATCTCTTCTCCCAAGCCGAGCACGACGAGCTGGCCCAGGCCATCCTGCTGTGCCCCGATGCCGCCTACCTCGAGGCCGTCGAAGCCGCCATTGCCCGGCTGTTGCCCGCCATGCCGCGCGCCGAGATCATCCGCGCCAGCCTGGCCCACCGCGGGGCGCTGATCCTGGTGCGGGACCTCGAGGAAGCGTGCGCCATCGCCAATGAGATCGCCCCCGAGCACCTGGAGATCTCGACCGTCGATCCCGAGCGGTGGGCCGATCGCATCCGCCACGCCGGCGCCATTTTCATGGGGCCGCACAGTTCCGAGTCGCTGGGCGATTATTGCGCCGGCCCCAACCACGTGCTGCCGACGTCCCGGACCGCGCGTTTTTCGTCGCCCTTGGGCGTGTACGATTTCCAGAAGCGGTCCAGCCTGATCAAGGTGTCGGGCGCGGGGGCCCAGACCCTCGGATGCATCGCCGCGACGCTGGCGTACGGAGAGGGGCTGCAGGCCCACGCGCACAGCGCCGAGTACCGCCTGGACGAGGCCGCGGCTGCCCCAGCGCGGCCGGATGCTTCGTCATAATGCCGACGCAGCCCTATCAACCCGACTATCCCGAAACGATCATGCGCACCGCCGAGATCACCCGCAATACCAACGAGACGCGCATACGCGCGGTCGTCAACCTCGACGGCACCGGCAAGCAGAACCTGCAGACCGGCGTTCCGTTCCTGGATCACATGCTTGACCAGGTCGTGCGCCACGGCCTGATCGACATCGACCTGGTCGCCGAGGGCGACCTGCACATCGACGCCCACCATACGGTCGAAGATGTCGGCATTACCCTCGGGCAGGCCGTGGCCAAGGCGGTCGGCAACAAGGCTGGCATCCGCCGCTATGGCCATGCCTACGTGCCGCTGGACGAGGCGCTGTCGCGGGTGGTCGTGGATTTCTCGGGCCGCCCGGGCCTGGAATTCCACGTGCCGTTCACGCGGGCGATGATCGGCCAGTTCGACGTGGACCTGACGCGCGAGTTCTTCCAGGGCTTCGTGAACCACGCGCTGGTAACCCTGCACATCGACAATTTGCGGGGCGTCAACGCCCACCATCAATGCGAGACGGTATTCAAGGCCTTTGGCCGCGCCCTGCGCATGGCGCTCGAGGTCGACCCGCGCGCCGGCGGCGCCGTGCCGTCCACCAAGGGGGTGCTATGACCCGCATCGCGGTGGTCGATTACGGCATGGGCAACTTGCGCTCGGTGGCCCGGGCGCTGGAACACGTGGCGCCCGAGGCCGACGTGCGCATCTGCAGTGATGCAGAGGGCATACGCGCGGCCGATCGCGTCGTGTTTCCGGGGCAGGGCGCCATGCCCGACTGCATGCGCAACCTGGCCGAAACCGGCCTGCGCGACGCCGTGATCGAGGCTTCGCGCACCAAGCCGCTGCTGGGCGTGTGCGTCGGGGAGCAAATGCTGTTCCAACGCAGTGAGGAAGGCCCGGCCGACGGCCTGGGGCTGTTCGAGGGCGAGGTGATTCGTTTCGCCGGCCCTGCCTTCGAAGGCCCGGACCGCCTGAAGGTGCCGCACATGGGTTGGAACCAGGTCCGCCAGACGATGGAGCACCCGCTCTGGGAAGGCGTGGACGACGGCACCTACTTCTATTTTGTCCACAGTTATTACGTGGTTCCCGCCGATATTGGGGTAATTGCCGGTCAATCCGATTACGGGGTCGCCTTTACCTGCGCAGTAGCCAGAGATAACATTTTCGCAACTCAGTTCCACCCCGAAAAAAGCGCCGCTGCGGGCTTGCGCATTTATCGGAATTTCGTGAGATGGAATCCATGAATTCCGCCAGCCGGGATCCGGCCGGTCTTTTCGCCTAGTCGCCCAGTTAGTGCTTCCCGATACGAACGACGCTCCGATTCGCCATGCTTCTCATTCCCGCGATTGATCTCAAAGACGGTCGTTGTGTCCGCCTGCGCCAGGGCGATCTCGACGATGCCACCGTGTTCTCCGAAGAACCCGCCGCCATGGCCACCCATTGGCTGGACCAGGGGGCGCGCCGCCTGCACCTCGTGGACCTGAACGGTGCGGTTGCCGGCAAGCCCAAGAACGAGGCCTCCATCAAGGCCATCGTGGATGCCCTGGGAGACGAAATCCCAGTGCAGATCGGCGGCGGCATCCGCGACCTCGACACCATCGAGCGGTACCTGGACAGCGGCATCTCCTACGTCATCATTGGCACTGCCGCGGTCAAGAACCCGGGCTTCCTGCACGATGCCTGCAGCGCCTTCCCGGGCCAGATCATCGTCGGCCTCGACGCCAAGGACGGCAAGGTCGCCACCGACGGCTGGAGCAAGCTGACCGGGCACGACGTCACGGACTTGGCAAAGAAGTTCGAAGACTACGGCTGCGCATCCATCATCTACACGGACATCGGCCGTGACGGCATGCTCTCGGGTGTCAACGTCGAAGCCACGGTCAAGCTGGCCCAGCATGTCCGCATCCCGGTCATCGCCTCGGGCGGCATCGCCAACCTCACCGATATCGAGAAACTTTGTGAGGTGGAAGACGAGGGCATCGAAGGTGCGATCCTGGGCCGCAGCATCTACGAGGGCACGCTGGACTTCCAGGCCGCCCAGGCCCTGGCGGACGAACTGAGCGGCTCGCATTAACGATTAAGGAAGCCAGGGGGAAGAGGCGGTTCCCCGGTCCCACCGCGCGCCGCCGGCTCGCCCGCGGCTCCTGGCTGTCCCTACGGTCCGCCGCCCGATTCGCGGTACGCTAAAGGCTTGCGGGGCCTCCGCTTCGCCGCAGGCCTTCCGCTCCGGCAACCCAGGCCGGGCATTTTGAACATTTGCTTATCGAGTCATTCATGGTTGCAACAGCACTCCGCGCCCCCTCCCGGGGCAACGCGGCGCCGGCTGGTCCGGTCCGCGCCGCCGCGGCATTCTGCACCTCCGAGGGGCTGCCGCGCGCACACACCGGGGCGCGTTCCCCTGCGCGCGGCGCGCGTAAGGGGTAGGCATGCTCACACGTCGCATCATTCCCTGCCTGGACGTGACCGCCGGCCGCGTCGTCAAGGGCGTCAATTTCGTGAACCTGGTCGATGCCGGCGATCCGGTAGAGATCGCGCGCCGCTACGACGAGCAGGGGGCGGACGAGCTCACCTTCCTCGACATCACCGCTTCTAGCGATCAGCGCGACATCATCCTGTCGGTGATCGAGCAGGTGGCGGCACAGGTTTTCATCCCGCTCACCGTGGGCGGCGGGGTGCGCCAGGTTTCGGACGTGCGCCGGCTCCTGAACGCCGGCGCGGACAAGGTCGGCATCAATACGTCGGCCGTCACCCATCCCGAGCTGGTGCGCGAGGCTTCGGGGCGCTACGGGTCGCAGTGCATCGTGGTCGCGATCGACGCCAAGCGCGTCTCGGCCGAAGGCGAACCGCCGCGCTGGGAGGTGTTCACCCACGGCGGGCGCAACGCTACCGGCCTGGATGCCGTGCAGTGGGCGCGCAAGATGGCTGAGTACGGCGCCGGCGAGATCCTGCTTACCAGCATGGACCGCGATGGCACGCGCTCGGGCTTCGACCTCCAGCTCACCCGCGCGGTGTCGGACGCGGTGCCGATCCCGGTCATTGCTTCCGGCGGGGTGGGGTCGTTGCAGGACCTGGCCGATGGCATCACCGAAGGCCATGCCGATGCCGTGTTGGCCGCGAGCATTTTCCACTATGGGCAGCACACCGTGCAGGAGGCCAAGCGTTTCATGGCCGAGCGCGGTATCAGCGTAAGGTTGGATAGAGCATGAGCACCGAGCGCGACGTTTTGCCTGCGGACCAGGAAGCCTGGCTCGATGCCATCGTCTACGACGAGCACGGGCTCGTGCCTGGCATTGCCCAGGAGGTCACGACGAACAAGGTCATCATGTTCGCCTACCTGAACCGTGAGTCGCTGCGCGAGACGCTGCGTACCGGCAATGCCACCTATTGGTCGCGCTCGCGCAAGCGCCTCTGGCGCAAGGGCGAGGAGTCTGGCCATGTGCAGCGGGTGCGCGAAATCCGGCTCGATTGCGACGGCGATGTGGTGCTGCTGCGCGTCGAGCAGGTCGGCGGCATTGCCTGCCACACCGGGCGCGAGCGGTGTTTCTACCGCCGCCTGGAAACCGAAGGCGAGGGCGGCGTGCGCTGGGTGGAGACCGACCCCGTCCTCAAGGATCCGGAGAGCATTTACAAATGAACGATTTCCTGGCGCGGCTGGCAGATACGATCGCCAGCCGCAGGCCCGAACGGGGCGGCTCCCCCGACTCCTCTTACGTGGCTCGCCTCTTCAGCAAGGGGCCGGACGGCATCCTGAAGAAAATCGGGGAAGAGGCGACCGAGACGGTCATGGCGGCCAAGGACGGCGTGCCGGAAAAGATCATTTACGAGACCGCTGATCTTTGGTTTCATTGTCTCGTCATGCTGGAGTATTACGGTTTGCGTCCCGAACAGGTCGTCGCCGAGCTTGCGAGGCGCGAGGGCGTGTCGGGTTTGGATGAAAAAGCCGCGCGCAGCGGCAACGCCACGAACCAAACGAAATGAGCGACAACTGCATATTCTGCAAGATCACGCGCGGGGAAATCCCGTCCCGCAAGGTCTACGAAGACGACGAAATCTTCGCTTTCCACGACATCAATCCCATTGCGCCCGTACATTTCCTGGTCATCCCCAAGCGGCACATCACCTCGCTGCAGGAGATCACGGAAAGCGACGCGCCGCTCTTGGGTAGAATGCAAGTTCTGATTCCCCGTCTGGCGCTGGAGCAGGGCTGTCGCCCCGGGCCGGAAGGGGGATTCCGTCTGATGGTCAACAACGGCGCGGACGGCGGGCAAGAGGTGCCGCACTTGCACTATCACGTCATAGGCGGCCCGCGGCCCTGGAAGCGCAACTGAACCACCGGCGGTTTCCGCCCGTAACGACTGGACGATCATCCGCCGCAAGGCGTGGAGCATGGAATGGGTAGCTTTAGCATTTGGCACTGGCTGGTAGTTCTTCTGATCGTGGTGCTGATCTTCGGCACCAAGAAGCTGAAGAACCTCGGGCAGGATCTCGGTGGCGCCGTGAAAGGCTTCAAGGAGGGCATGAAGGAAGGCAGCGATACGACCTCGGCCTCGACTGCCGCCGAAGGCGATCCGAAGCGCGTGGCGGCCGAAACCATCGATGTCGAAGCGAAGGAGAAGGCGCCTCCCGCGCGTTGAGCGAGCCAGCCCGGGCGCCGGCCCGGGGGCATGGGAGGCAGTTCGCCGGCCGGGCCGGGGCATTCGGTTCCCGGCCGCATGATCTCCCGCATGGGGCGATTTCCTTCGCAACCTGGGACGAGCCGCCGGCTGCGTCCCATCGCGCTTTTTTGCCGGGTTCTTGATCCATGACTAAAACGATGGCGCCTGGCGCCGATACAGGGCGCTGAATGTTCGACGTCAGTTTTACCGAGCTTCTCACCATCGGGGTGGTGGCGCTGATCGTCATCGGCCCCGAGCGGCTGCCCAAGGTGGCCCGCACCGTCGGCCACCTGCTGGGGCGGGCGCAGCGTTACGTCAGCGACGTCAAGAGCGACATCCGGCGGGAAATGGAGCTCGACGAGCTGCGCCACCTGCGCAAGGAAATGGAAGATGCGGCGCGCTCGCTCGAAACCACGATCCGGACCAACGTCGACGACCTGAACAAAGGGCTCAGCGAGGTCCAGCATACGGTCGAAGAAGCCGCGCGGGAGGTCCAGGCGGCGTCGTCGGAGCCCTTGCCGGGGCCGGCCGCGGAACCTACCGGCGACGCTGCGGGCGGGCCTCACCCTGCGGCGGGCGCCGAACCGGCGCATGCGGCTGAAACGGCCCCCACGACGCCGCCCGCCGCCGGGAGCGAGCCGGGCGACGACCTCGTCCAGGGATCGCTGTTTCCGGCCGACCTGCTGCCGCCCGCTGTCCATCAACCCGCTGCCGGCCAACCGGCCGGGGCCCCGACGGTACGCGAAAGCGAAAAAACGTGACAGACAAAGAAACTTTGCCAGAGGACAGCTTCATCTCTCACCTGGTGGAGCTGCGCGACCGGCTGCTCAGGGCCATCATCGCCGTGGTCGCGGTGTTCATCGTGCTGTTTTTCTATCCCGGCGCGTCGGCCATCTACGACGTGTTGGCGCAGCCCATGCTTGCCACGCTCCCGGAGGGCACCCGCATGATCGCCACCGGGGTCATCACGCCGTTCATGGTGCCGGTCAAGGTCACGCTGCTGGCCTCCTTCGTGATTGCCCTGCCTTACGTGCTGTACCAGGCGTGGGCCTTCGTCGCGCCGGGCTTGTACCAGCACGAAAAGCGCCTGGCACTGCCGCTCATCGTCTCCAGCACGGTGTTGTTCCTGGCGGGCATGGCGTTTTGTTATTTCGTGGTTTTCAAGACCGTTTTCCACTTCATCGCGACCTTCGCCCCGCAATCCATTACGCCGGCGCCCGACATCGAGGCCTATCTGAACTTCGTGATGACGATGTTCCTGGCCTTTGGCCTGACGTTCGAGGTACCGGTGGCCGTGGTGCTGCTGGTCAAGACGGGGATTACGACCGTCGCCAAGCTGGCGGCGGCGCGCGGCTACGTGGTGGTCGGGGCCTTCGTCGTGGCGGCCATCGTCACGCCGCCCGACGTTGTCAGCCAGTTCATGTTGGCAGTACCTTTATGCCTGCTTTATGAAGTGGGCCTGGTGGCGGCGCGCATGATCAAGAAGCGGGAGTCGGAATCGACTGCGATCGAAGAGGCTTGAATCCGGCTCTTTCCGGCACGCCGCCCGCGCGGCGGGGCGGAACTTCCAATCCAGAATCGAAACAACAAGTGGGGACTTCCATGTTTTCCATCAGCAAACTGGGCGTGGCCGTGGGCCTTGCCGTCTTCGCCGTGGCCGCTCAGGCCGACATCACCGTGGGCGTCAACGTCTCCGCCACCGGTCCGGCCGCTTCCCTGGGCATACCCGAGAAGAACACGTTTTCGTTGATGCCCAAGACCATCGCGGGCCAAAAAGTCAATTACATCGTCTTGGACGACGCGAGCGACACGACCACCGCGGTCAAGAATGCGCGCCGCTTCGTGACTGAAGACAAGGTCGACGTGATGGTGGGATCCACCATCACCCCGAACTCGCTGGCCATGGTCGACATCGCCGCCGAAACCGGCACGCCGGTCATCTCGATGGCGGCCTCGGCCATCATCGTCGAACCCCAGGACGCCAAGAAGCGGTGGGCCTTCAAGACGCCGCAAAACGATGCCGAGATGGCCAAGGCCATCGTCGAGCACATGCAGGCCCAGCAGGTCAAGACGGTCGCCTTCATCGGCTTTGCCGACGCATACGGCGAAGGTTGGTACCAGGAGTTCGTCAAGGTGGCGCAGGCCGCGGGCATCAAGGTGCTGACCAACGAACGCTATAACCGCACCGACACTTCCGTCACGGGACAGGTACTGAAGATGATCGCGGCCAAGCCCGATGCGGTGCTGATCGGCGCGGCCGGCACCCCCGCCGCGCTGCCCCAGAAAACGCTCAAGGAGCGCGGGTACCGCGGTAAGTACTACCAGACCCACGGCGTGGCCAACAACGACTTCCTGCGTGTCGGCGGCAAGGACATGGAAGGCACGTTCCTTCCTGCCGGCCCGGTGCTGGTGTCTGAACAGCTGCCTGCCGACCATCCCGTCAAGGCTTCGGCCACGGAATACGTGCAGAAATACGAAGCTGCCTACGGCAAGGGTTCTGTCTCTACCTTTGGCGCCCATGCCTGGGACGCCGGCAAGCTGATCGAAGCGGCGGTGCCGGTTGCGCTCCAGAAGGCGAAGCCGGGTACGCCGGAGTTCCGCGCTGCGTTGCGCGACGCCCTGGAAAACGCCAAGAACGTGGCCGGCGCCCATGGCGTGTTCAACATGAGCGCCTCCGATCACGTCGGGTTGGACAACCGTTCCCGCGTGATGGTGACCATCGAGAACGGCGCCTGGAAGCTGCTCAAGTAAAAGGCAGTCAAGGTATTCGAAGGCATGCGCGCCAGATGCCCTGCCGTCCGGTATGCTTCGGGCGGCGTCGGCGAACCGGCAACGTTCGGCCGCGCATCGTAGTGAACGACCGGCACCCTGGAGCGCGTCTGCCGGGCGGCTCCAAGCCGGAAGCATCCCGTTGGGGAAACGCCGTCGCGCCATGATGGGCGCGCGGCTTTTTTATGTTGTTTTTCGATTTCGCTGCCCCGGGCGGGGCGCATCGGCCCTGCGGGGCCGCCCGGCGGAGCTGACATGGATCTACAGATCGCCCTTTTCCTCGTCCAGGACGGCGTCGTCAACGGCGCCATATATGCGCTGCTTGGCTTGGCGCTCGTCCTGGCTTTCACGGTCACGCGCGTGGTGTTCATTCCCCAAGGCGAGTTTGTCTCCTGGGGCGCGCTGACCTTGGCCGCCTTGCAAGCCGGCAAGCTGCCGGGCACGGTGTGGCTGTTGCTCATCGGCGGCTGCGCCGTCATGTTCGTCGAGCTTTGGAGCGCGTGGCGCGACCGGGATTGGCGGCACATCCCGCGCGCGGCAGGCTGGAATCTGCTGTATCCCGCCGTCGTCTTCGCGATTGCGCGCTTCGTCGATTTCCAGGCGCTGCCGCTCGCAGTCCAGATCGTATTCGCCTTGCTGGCGGTGGTGCCCATGGGGCCCATGGTGTGGCGGCTGGCTTTCCAGCCCGTGGCCGAAAGCAGCGTGCTGGTCTTGCTGATCGTATCGGTGGCCGTGCACGTTGCGATGGTGGGGCTGGGCCTGCTGTTCTTCGGTGCGGAGGGGTCGCGCACACCGCCCTTCTCCGAGGGGAGCTTCGAGCTCGGCGGCATACCCATCTCGGCGCAGACCATGTGGGTCGTGGGCTGCTCCATCGTGCTCATTTTCATTCTTACCGTGGTATTCGGGCGCACGCTCTATGGCAAGGCCTTGCGCGCCACGGCGGTAAACCGGGTGGGCGCGCGGCTCATGGGCATACCGACCAGCCTTGCCGGCAAGCTCAGCTTCTTGCTGTGTGCGTTGATCGGTGCCTTCTCCGGCATCCTCATCGCGCCCATCACCACCATCTACTACGACACCGGTTTCCTCATTGGGCTGAAGGGGTTCGTGGCTGCGATCATTGCCGGCCTGGCGAGCTATCCGCTGGCTGCGGCCGGCGCCGTGCTGGTCGGCCTGCTCGAAGCTTTCTCCTCATTTGCGGCCAGCGCTTACAAGGAAGTCATTGTGTTCACGCTGATCATCCCCGTGCTGATCTGGCGCTCGCTCGCTTCCCGCCACGTGGAGGAGGAATGATGCGCCTGCGCTCCATCTGGATCATCGGCGTCGGCCTCGCGCTGCTGGCGGCGGCGGGGCTGGGCATGTCGGAATTTACGGTCACGCTGCTCAACTACATCGGCCTGTACGCACTGGTGGCGTTGGGGCTGGTGCTGCTCACGGGGGTCGGCGGGCTGACCTCGTTCGGGCAGGCGGCGTTCGTGGGGCTGGGCGCCTATACCAGCGCCTGGCTGTCCATCGCCACGCTTCCGCCGGCCTTCGCCTGGCTGGGCGCATCGCCCTGGATCGGCCTCGTCGCCGGGTTGATCGTGACGGCCTTCGCCGCCTGGGTGCTGGGCGCGATCGCGTTGCGCCTGTCCGGGCACTACCTGCCGCTGGGCACCATCGCCTGGGGCCTTAGCCTGTATTACCTGTTCGGCACCCTGGATTTCCTCGGCGGCCATACGGGATTGTCGGGGCTGCCTTCGATTTCCCTGTTCGGGCTCGATTTGTCCAGGGGGCGGGACCTCTTTTGGCTCATCTGGGCGGTGTTGTTGCTCGCCATGCTCGTGGTCAGCAATCTGCTCGATTCGCGGGAAGGGCGTGCCATCCGGGCCCTGAAGGGCGGCATGGTGATGGCCGAGTCGATGGGCGTGGATACGGCCCGCTCCCGCATCGCCATCTTCATGATCGCTGCGTTGCTTGCCTGTGTGTCGGGCTGGCTGTACGCACATATGCAGCGTTTCGTGAATCCCACGCCCTTCGGCCTGCATATCGGCATCGAGTACTTGTTCATGGCCGTGATCGGCGGCGCAGGATACGTCTGGGGCGCACTGGTGGGAGCCGGCCTGGTCACCATGCTCAAGCAATGGCTGCAAGATTTGCTCCCGGCCTTGCTTGGCGCCTCGGGCAATTTCGAGAGCATCGTTTTCGGCATCCTGCTGGTGATTGCGCTGCAGCGTGCGCCGGATGGCCTGTGGCCTGTCGTGGTTCGCCTGGCGCGCCGCTACTTGCCGCTGGCGCGCGATGCGCGGGTCATCGACGAACAGGCCGCGCCGCTGTCGCGCCGCACGCAGCCGGCCCACGGCGAAATCGTGCTCGAGGCCCAGGGCTTGACCAAGCGCTTCGGCGGCCTCGTCGCCAACAACAACATCAGTTTTTCCGTTCCGGCCGGCGAAGTACTGGCCCTGATCGGACCGAATGGCGCAGGCAAGAGCACGATGTTCAACTTGCTATCGGGCGTGGACGATCCGACCGCCGGACGCGTCATCTTCCGCGGCCGGGATGTGACAGGCCAGCCGTCGCGGACGATCGCCGCGCTGGGCATGGGCCGCACCTTCCAGCACGTGCGGCTCTTGCCGCAGATGAGCGTGCTCGAAAACATCGCCCTGGGCGCTCATCTGCGCGAGCGCAAAGGGTTGCTGTCGGGGTTGGTGCGCGGCGCCCTGCACCTGGAGCGCAGTGAAGAAGCCCGCCTGCTGGCCGAGGCGGCTCGCCAGGCGCGCCGCGTGGGGTTGGGCGATGTGCTCGACCTGCCGGCGGGTTCGCTGCCCCTGGGCAAGCAGCGCATGCTCGAAATCGCCCGGGCGCTCTGTGCGGATCCGTGCTTGCTGCTCCTGGATGAGCCGGCTGCGGGCCTGCGTTATCTGGAGAAACAGGCGCTGGCTGAAACTTTGCGCGCGTTGCGCGCCGAGGGCATGGCCATCCTGCTGGTTGAGCACGATATGGATTTCGTCATGGGCTTGGCGGACCGCGTGGTGGTCATGGAGTTTGGCGAAAAAATCGCCGAAGGCCTGCCCGAGGAAGTACAGCGCGATCCGCGGGTGCTCGAAGCCTATCTGGGAGGTGTGGAATGAGCAGCCCGGCTGCATCTTCGCCATTGCTCGAAGTCTCGGGCCTGTCCGTTTCCTACGGCAAGGTCGAGGCGCTGCATGGCGTGGACCTGACGGTGCCGGCCGGCACCATCGTGACCGTGATCGGCCCCAACGGCGCCGGCAAGACCACGCTGCTATCCGCGATCATGGGACTGCTGCCCGCCCGCGGCGCGGTGCGCGTCGACGGCGAGCCGCAGCGGCGCGTCGACATCGAGCACATGGTCTCGGCCGGCCTGAACCTCGTGCCTGAAAAACGGGAGCTGTTCGGCGAAATGAGCGTGGAGGACAACCTCTTGCTGGGCGGGTTCCAGCGCTACCGCCGCGGCCATCGCGACCAGGCTGCCTCGATGGAGGAGGTCTATGCGCTGTTTCCCCGGCTCAAGGAGCGTCGCCGCCAGCTGGCCGCCACCTTGTCGGGCGGGGAACGCCAAATGCTTGCCCTGGGCCGGGCCTTAATGGCCAAGCCCCGGCTGTTGCTGCTGGACGAGCCCTCTTTGGGCCTGGCGCCGCGTATCGTCAAGGAGATTTTCCTCATCATCGCCGAGCTGCGGCGGCGCGGCGTCGCGATCCTGCTGGTGGAGCAGAACGCCCGGGCTGCGCTGCAGACGGCGGACTACGCCTACGTGCTGGAAACCGGGCAGGTCGTGCTGTCGGGCCCGGCCCGGCAGCTCGCGGACGACCCGCGCGTCGTCGAAAGCTACCTCGGCCTGGGCAAGCGCTAGGGCGAGCCGCTACGGGCGCCCATCGCGGCGCGGGCGGGGGCGCGTGCCCACCGTGACGGAGACTTCCATTTCCTGCCCGCCACGGACGATCCGGATGGCCACTTTCTGGCCGGGCGGCAGTTGGGCGATGGCGTTGAGCATGGTCGTGGTGTCCGCAATGGGTTTGCCATCGACCGAGATCACGATGTCCCCGGTGCGGATGCCGGCCTTGGCGGCGGGGCCGCCGCGCACCACGCCGGCAATGATCACGCCTTCCCTGCGCGAGAGCTTGAAGGCGTCGGCCAGCTCGGCGGTCAGGTCTTGGGGTTCTACGCCGATGTAGCCGCGCGTGACCGTGCCGGTAGTGATGAGCTGCTCCATGACCTGCCGCGCGGTGCTCACCGGGATGGCGAAGCCGATGCCGAGCGACCCGCCGGTGCGCGAGTAGATGGCCGTGTTGATGCCGACCAGGTTCCCCTGCGCGTCGATCAAGGCGCCGCCGGAGTTGCCGGGGTTGATGGCGGCATCGGTCTGGATGAAGTTCTCGAACGTATTGATGCCCAGGTGGGTACGGCCCAGTGCCGAGACGATGCCCATGGTGGTGGTTTGCCCCACGCCGAAGGGGTTGCCGATTGCCAGCACCACGTCCCCGACCTGCAAGTCCTCCGCCCGGCCGAAGGTCACCGCGGGCAGGTTGGGCATGTCCAGCTTGAGGACGGCGAGGTCGGTTTCGGGGTCGGAGCCCACCAGGGAGGCCTTGCCTTTGCGGCCGTCGGCCAGTGCGACCTCGATTTCGTCCGCCGCCTCGATGACGTGGTTGTTGGTCAGGATGTAGCCCTCAGGGCTGACGATCACGCCGGATCCGAGGCTGGATACCGGTTCGGGGTTCAAGTCCGGTTCGCCGAAGAAGTGCCGGAATACGGGATCGTCCGAGAACGGGTAGGTCGGCAGCTGGGGCGTTTCCTTGCTGGTGAAGATATTGACCACTGCCGGCGCCGCCTTCTGGGTGGCAGCGGCGTAGGAAGCGACCGCCCTGCCTTCACCCGCACGGCCGGGCGTCGCTTCGAAGAAGGGCACGACAATGGCGTTATTGGCGCCCGGCCCGCCGCGGCGGGGCAGCCACTCGGGACGCAAGGTCGCGACGATGAATAAAATGGCCAGGCACACCGTCGTGGTCTGGGCAAAGATCAGCCATAGTCGGCGCATTTGCAAAGTACTTATCCCTAGCGTAGGAGATTGAACAATGATCGCAGGCGGGCGGGCCCCAAGGCAAACCGGTACGCCCAACCCGGGCGCCGGCGGCGTGGCCGCCGAAGAACTCGCATCGTGGCTGGCGGCCGAGCTTCAGGTCGACAAGTTCCGCGACTACTGCCCGAACGGCTTGCAGGTGGAAGGCCGCCCGGTGGTGCGGCATATTATCGCCGCGGTCACGGCATCCGAGGCTGCCATCCGCCATGCGATCGATGCGGGCGCCGACGCGCTGTTGGTCCATCACGGCTGGTTCTGGAAGAACGAAGACCCGCGCGTGCGGGGTACCCGGCGCACCAGGCTGTCCTTGGTGCTGGGGCATGACCTCAACCTGTTCGCTTACCACCTTCCGCTGGATGCCCACCCCACGTGGGGCAACAACGCGCAGCTGGCGGAAGTATTGGGCCTCGTCCCGCACCTCGTGGACGGCGTGGCCCAGTCGGCCGGGCCGGACCGCCTCATCTGGCTCGGCCAAGCGGCGGGCGTCTCCACCGTGGGCGAGCTGGCCGCGCGCATCACCGAGCGCCTGGGGCGGGCTCCGCTCCTGATTGGCGATCCTTCCCGGCCGGTCGGCCGGGTCGCCTGGTGCACCGGGGCGGCGCAAAGCCTGCTCCAGGACGCCATCGACGCGGGCGCCCAGACCTACATCACCGGGGAGATCTCCGAGCCCACCGTCCATCTGGCCCGGGAATCCGGCACCGCCTTTTTCGCGGCGGGCCATCACGCCACGGAGCGCTATGGCGTCCAGGCGGTGGGGCGCGCCATCGCCGAGCGCTTCGGCATCCGGGTCGATTTCGTCGATATCGACAATCCGGTCTGACCGGGCGGGCCGCGGAAGCGGCCCGCATGCGCCCGGATCTCATCGCACTCGAGCGCGGCCTGCGCCGCGCGGCACGCGAACGCCGCAGGGCGCTTTCTGCTTATTTCTTAAGCAGGTCCCGGATCTCCCGCAGCAGCTGGATGTCTTCCGGCGTCGGGGCGGGGGGCGGAGGCGGCGTGTCGCGCTCGAACGAGGCCTTGGCCCGGTTCATCAGCTTGATCATCCAGAAGATGACGAAGGCCAGCAGGACGAAGTTGATGAAGATGGTCAGGAAGTTGCCCCAGCCGAGCAGGGTGGCACCCGCCTTGCTGAGCGCGTCGTAGGTCTGTGGCCCGGTGTAATCGGCTGGCGCCCGCAGGACGATGAATTTGTTGCTGAAGTCGACCTGGCCACCCACCAAGAAATTGACCAAGGGCATGATCAGGTCTTTCACGACGGAATCGACGATCTTGCCGAAGGCCCCGCCGATGATCACGCCGACGGCGAGATCGATGACGTTGCCGCGCATGGCGAAGTCGCGAAACTCTTTGATGACGCTCATAGGCACCTCCCTGCCTGTTTTGTTTGTAGCGCGCGAAGTATCTCTTATTTTTTTGTTTTCCGGGGCTTTGTCGGATGCCGGCCAGGGCGAATGTGCTACGAAGTCTGTCAGGCGCTCCAAGCATTGCGGTATACTCGAAGGTTACGATAAGGCGCCGGCTGTCAAGAGCGCCGTTTGCTTTCAAGTGCTTTAAAACAAAAGAAGTAATCTTGAGGGTTTCCTAAATGAGTGAGGACAAAGTGGTAGACGCCGACCGCCGATTTTGGGTCGGAACCACCTGTGCCGTAGGGGGAGTCGCGGCTGTCGGCGTGGCCGTCCCTTTCGTCAGCACTTTCGCGCCTTCCGAGCGTGCGAAAGCGGCGGGCGCCCCGGTGGAGGTCGAAGTCGGAGATATGCAGCCCGGGGAGATGCGCACCGTCGAGTGGCGCGGCAAGCCGGTCTGGATCATCCGTCGCACGCCCGAGCAGCTCGCTTCGCTGAAGGAAGTCGAAGGCGAGCTCGCCGATCCCAAGTCTGAGCGCAATCCGGACGAAATCACCCCGGAATACGCGCGCAACGAATACCGTTCGATCAAGCCCGAGTACTTCGTCGCGGTGGGTATCTGCCCGCACCTCGGCTGCTCGCCTACCGCCCGTTTCGCTACCGGGCCACAACCCAATTTGCCGGCCGATTGGCACGGCGGTTTCCTCTGCCCTTGCCACGGTTCCACCTTCGACATGGCCGGCCGGGTGTTCAAGAACAAACCGTCGCCGGACAACCTGACGATCCCTCCGTACGAGTTCATCTCCGACACCAAGATCCTGGTCGGTGTCGACGAGAAGAACAAGGCCTGAGTTTCAGTCATCGCGGCGGCGCAGGCACGAGCCGCGCCCAGTTACAACAAGCCATCGAAAAATGTAGGCGTTGCGAGGCATGCAGCGCTGAACCCGCCGAGCAAAAGGAGCAGCAGCCATGGCTGGCGAGAAGAATGTCGAGACTACCGGCCTCCTGGGCTGGATCGACGCCCGCTTTCCGCTCACTTCGACTTGGAAAGCGCATCTGTCCGAGTATTACGCGCCGAAGAACTTCAATTTCTGGTACTTCTTCGGATCGCTGGCGCTATTGGTGCTGGTCATCCAGATCGTGACCGGGATTTTCCTGGTCATGCACTACAAGCCCGACGCCGAACGCGCCTTCCAGTCGGTCGAATACATCATGCGCGAAGTGCCCTGGGGGTGGCTGATCCGCTACATGCACTCCACCGGCGCCTCGATGTTCTTCGTCGTGGTCTACCTCCACATGCTGCGGGGGCTGTTCTACGGGTCGTACCGCAAGCCCCGCGAGCTGGTCTGGATCTTCGGCGTCGCCATATTCCTGTGCCTGATGGCCGAGGCCTTCATGGGCTACCTGTTGCCCTGGGGCCAAATGTCCTACTGGGGCGCCCAGGTCATCGTGAACCTGTTCTCGGCCATCCCCTTCATCGGCCCTGACCTCGCCATCCTGATCCGCGGCGACTACGTCGTGTCCGACGCGACGCTGAACCGTTTCTTCTCGTTCCACGTCATCGCTGTGCCGCTGGTGCTGCTTGGCCTAGTCGTTGCCCACATCATCGCGCTGCACGAAGTCGGCTCGAACAACCCCGACGGCATCGAGATCAAGGAGAAGAAAGACGCCAACGGCGTGCCGCTCGACGGTATCCCGTTCCATCCCTACTACTCGGTGCATGACCTCTTCGGCGTGGCCATTTTCCTCATGGTCTTCAGCGCCATCGTGTTCTTTGCGCCCGAGATGGGCGGCTACTTCCTGGAGTACAACAACTTCATCCCGGCCGATCCGCTCAAGACGCCGCCGCACATCGCCCCGGTCTGGTACTTCACGCCGTTCTATTCGATGCTGCGCGCCTGCACGGACGATTTCACCTGGGTCCTGGCGTTCTTCGCGGTGGTGGCGGCCCTCTGGGCGCTCTTCAAGAGCGGCCTGGGCGCAACCGGCCGGATCGTCACGGCGGTCGTGCTGGTGGCCGTGGCCGTGCTGCTGCGCGTCTGGGACGCCAAGTTCTGGGGCGTGGTCACCATGGGCGGCGCGGTGGTCATCCTGTTCTTCCTGCCCTGGCTGGACCGCTCGCCGGTCAAGTCCATCCGCTATCGGCCGGGCTGGCACAAGTGGATCTACGGCGTATTCATCGTTAACTTCCTGGTGCTGGGCTACCTGGGCACGCAACCGCCCAATGAGGTTTTCAACGTCATCTCGCAGATCGGCACGCTCCTGTACCTCGGCTTCTTCCTGCTGATGCCGCTCTGGAGCCGCCTCGGTACGTTCAAGCCGGTGCCCGAGCGCGTGACCTTTTCTGCCCACTGAGGATGCCCAACGGCGCCGGCGGCGTCCCGCCGGCCCGACAGACTAACGGATATCAAGATGAAGAAGCTGCTCGGTGTACTGATGTTGATGCTGGCCTGCACGGGGGTGCAGGCCGCCGAAGGCGGGTACCACCTGGAGAAGGCGCCCGACCGTCTGAACGATCTCGCCGCCCTGCAGAATGGGGCCAAGCTTTTCGTCAACTACTGCCTCAACTGTCATTCGGCCTCGTCCATGCGGTACAATCGCCTCCGGGACATCGGCCTGACCGACGAACAGATCAAGGACAACCTGCTGTTTACGGGCGGTAAAGTCGGCGACATGATGACCGTTGCCATGGACGCCAAAGAGGCGAAGGAATGGTTCGGCGCCGCACCCCCCGACCTATCGGTCATAGCCAGGGCGAAATCCGTCAATGCGGGTCCGTCCGGCGCCGATTACCTCTACACCTATTTGCGTACGTTCTACCGCGACGAAACCCGGCCCACCGGCTGGAACAACCTGGTGTTTCCGAACGTCGGCATGCCCCACGTCCTATGGGAGCTGCAGGGTCCGCGCGAACTCACCATGGTCGCCATGCACAAAGGCGGGCAGGGTTGGGAACGCGTGACGACTACCTACGACGTGAATGGCGTGGCGACCGTCAAGCACGAGCCAGTGGCCGGGTACCACGGCCACGAAACGGTGGAAACGCGCTTCACGCCCAAGGATCCGGCCCGGGCCGCCGCGTACGACAACGACGTGGCCGACTTGGTCGCATTCATGTCGTGGATGGCGGAACCTGTCAAGCAGCAGCGCGTGCGTCTAGGGGTGTGGGTGCTGATTTTCCTGGCATTCTTCACGGTCATCGCTTGGCGTCTGAACGCCGTGTACTGGAAGGACGTCAAGTAGTTTTTTTGAACTACCTTTCCGGGGCCAGCATCCGTTCGGATGGCTGGCCCTTTAACGTTTTTATCTCTCTCTGGAGACCCCGCCATGATGGTGCTTTACTCCGGAACCACGTGTCCGTTCTCCCAACGCTGCCGGTTCGTGCTATTCGAAAAAGGGATGGATTTCGAAATCCGCGACGTGGACCTCTACAACAAGCCCGAGGACATCGCGGTCATGAACCCCTATGGCCAGGTGCCCATCCTGGTCGAACGCGACCTGGTCCTGTACGAGTCGAACATCATCAACGAGTACATCGACGAACGTTTTCCGCATCCCCAGCTGATGCCGGCCGATCCGGTGATGCGCGCCCGGGCCCGCTTGTTCCTGTTCAACTTTGAGAAGGAACTGTTCACCCACGTCTCGACGCTGGAGGCCCGCGAAAGCCGTGCCGACGAGAAAAGCCTCGAGCAGGCCCGCCAGCAGATCCGGGACCGGCTGTCGCAGCTGGCGCCGGTATTCCTGAAGAACAAGTACATGCTGGGCGAAGAGTTCTCGATGCTCGACGTGGCCATCGCGCCGCTGCTGTGGCGCCTCGACCACTACGGCATCGAGCTGCCGAAGAACGCCGCTCCGCTGCAAAAGTACGCCGAGCGGATCTTTTCGCGCCCGGCTTATATCGAAGCGCTGACGCCGTCCGAAAAGGTCATGCGTCGCTGATGCCAGGCGGCGCGCCAAGGGCCGCCGCGGACCGGCCGGCCGCCGGCGCCGCGAGGGCGGCGAGGCGCACCGCACCAGGGGTGTAACCATGAGCGAAATATCCACCAAGCCTTACTTGATCCGTGCGCTGCACGAGTGGTGCACCGACAACGGCTATACGCCCCACATCGCGGTCACGGTCGATGAGCGGGTCATCGTGCCCCGGGAGCACGTCAAGAACGGCGAAATCGTGCTGAACATCGGGCGCCTGGCTACGCACAAGCTACAGCTGGGCAACGAATACATCGAGTTCCAGGCGCGCTTCGGCGGGGTGGCAAGGCAGATATCCGTGCCCGTGGACGCGGTCACGGCCATTTACGCGCGGGAAACCGGCCACGGCATGGCTTTCGAGGCCGGCCCACGCGTCCCGGCAGGCAGCCAGGGGCAGCCGCCTGACAGTCCGGTCGTCGACGATGCCTCGGAGCCGTCGGCGCCCGAAAGCGGGGCGGGTCGTCCGCAGCTGTCCGCGGTGCCGGGGGGCGAAGGTGCGGGCACCGAAGGCAAGCCCGAGGACACCGATCCTACGCCGTCCGGCCCGGATCGTGGCCGTCCTAAGCTGACGGTCATCAAATAAGGCCGGCCGCTGGCGTATTTCCAGGCGGGGAGGAGCGATGCTCCTCCCCGTTTTCATTTGCGGGGGCCGGGCGCCAGCCCGTGTTCACCCCAGGGTTCCTTTTCCATTGCGCCGCTGCCGCGGTGGCAAGCGCATCCATTACCCCAAGTGATTTGCATAGACGCATAAGGAAACTCGGAAATATTCGTTAGCCGAAGCGGGGCGCGTCGCTATCCTGCTCTTCTCTTTCGTGAGAAGACTGACAATGAACGCCTTGCTCAAGCCCCTGCACCGGCCCGCGGATACCGAGCTGCACCAGCCGCGCATCCTCGAGCCCGAACTCTACCGCTACGGCGACGTGCGCTACGGCGACATCCGCATCAAACCGTATTCGCCCGTCGTCGGGGGAGTGGTCGAGGGGTTTCGCTTCCAGCCCGACGCGCCCACCCCGGATGACGTCCGGACTTTTCTTTACCGCAGCCTGCTCGAATACGGGTTTCTGTCTTTCACCCCGGGTTCCATCGAGCCCGAGGACTTCGAGCGCTTCGCCTCGCTCTTCGGCACCCCGCGTTTCGCCGGCAATCCCCAGGCGCCGCGCGCCGTAGGCGAAACCAATGCCATCGACTCCGCCCGCAAGAAAACGCGGACCAATTACATCTGGCACATCGACCAGGCGTATCGCGAGCGTCCGCAGAAGTTCACCGCGCTCTATGCGCTGAAGGCGCCCCAACATGGCGGGGGCACGCTGTTTTCCAATGCGGTCGCGGCCTATCGATTGCTCGACCCCAAGTTCGCGGCCTACCTCGAGACCTTGACCATCATCCACAACGCGGACCAGATGGGGCTCGTGTCGATGTCGTACGCCGATCCCGAGCGGTTGGCGCAGGCGCGCTACGAGACGCCACCGCTGGAGGTGCCGCTGGTGCGCGTGCACCCCGAGACGGGCGCCAAGCAGCTCTTTGCTTGCGAACTCTATGCGCAGCGTGTGCTGGGCGTGCCACGCGTGGTCAGCGACCACCTGCTGGGCATTGTTTTCGAGTTCATCAAGTCGCCCGAAGTCTGCACCGAGTACCGCTGGGAGACGGGCGCCGCGCTGATCTGGGACAACCGCATCGTCCAGCATCGAGGCATCTTCAACTATGCCGGCCAGGACCGGCTGCTGCACCGCGCCGTCCTGGATTGAAGGGACAGAGATGAAAAACGTTTTGCTGAAACGCGCCGCGGCTGTATTCGCCGCGGGTTGGCTCGCCGTTGCATCGGCGCCTGCGGCACACGCTGCCGAGCCGTTGCCCAAGCTCTCGGTTACGGTATTCGCACCGCCTTCGCAGAGCATCTGGATTCCCGCGCTGATCCAGCGCGCGGGGCTGGATCGCAAGCACGGCTTCGAACTTGTGGTGACGCCCAAGCCCTCCAACGTTGCCTATACGGACTTCGCCACGGGCAGGGACCCGGTCTGCTTCTGCGCCGCGATCGCCGCGGTCAGCCGCTTCAAGCAGCAGGGCGGGAATTTCACCTTGTTGTGGAACATCTTCAATTTCGAGTCTGACATCGTCCTGCGCGACCCAGCCATCAACGATCCCAAGCAGCTCGAGGGCAAGGTGCTGCAGACAGACACCATTACCGGTAGCTGGGCGTTGTCGAAGTGGTTCCTGCAGGCCCGCGGTGTCGACCTCGGCAAAGTGAAGATCAAGTCATCGAGCGCGCGGGGTGCCGCCGGCCTGGCCGAACTTCAGCTTGGCCGCATTGACGCGCTGCTGGTGAACCCTACCGAGGGTGCGGCAGCGGTGGCGCAAGGCAAGGGCGCGCTGCATGCGCTGCCGGTATTCGACAAGGCGGTGTGGCAGAAAGCGGCAGGCACCGACTTCGTGCCGTCCATTACCTTCGGCGTGGCCAACGACTGGATTGCCCAGAAGGCCAACCAGGATCTGGCGCGCCGCTTTTACGCTGCCAACCGCGATGCGGCCGCCTTCATCCGCGACAACCCCGCGGAAGCTGCCCGCCTGGTGGCCAAGGACGCGCAGGTGGACGTCGCGGCCCTGCAAACCGTGCTCGAACGCTATCGCGACCTGATGCGCATCGAGCCGCTGCGCACGCACATCAAGACGGTGGCCTTGCTTACGCAGAAGCTCTTGCCCGAAGGCGGCCAGCTGCCACGTCCGCTGACCGATGCCGAGCTCGATTCCCTGGTCTCGAACTTCGACGTGGAAGCCGCACATGAGTAGTCTTGCGCACTCGAACGCGCCTGCGCCGCAGCGCGCGCGCCAGGGCGCGCCCTGGGCTTCCGTGCCCTGGGAGGGCGCGCTGGCCATTGCACTCATGCTGGCCGCCTGGGAGTGGGCGTCGCGTCATTCGACGCCGATGTTTTTCCCTTCGCTGGCCCAAATCTGGGAGACGGCCGGAGAGCAGCTCTCGTCGCCCGAGGGCTGGTCCTCGATCGTCACCACCTACGGCCGCATATGGGCCTACCTGCTGGTGTCGTTCTTGGCGTCTTCACTGCTGGGTGCGGCGGTGGCGGGCAACGTGCACGTCGAGCGCTTCCTGGTGCCGCTGGTCGAACTCAAGCAGGGCATTCCGTCGCTGTGCTGGGTGTTGTTCGCGATCCTGTGGTTCCAGGATACCGAGACCCGGATCGCCTTCGTGGTGGTCACCTCGGCCTTGCCCGCATTCTTCTATCAAGCCCGCGACGCCTTGCGCGGCATTCCTCGCGACTGGGTAGACCTCGTGCAATCCATGCGGCCCACGGTCTGGCAGAAGGTGCGCATCCTGTGGTGGCCAGCCGTCCTGCCATCGTTGCTTACCGTATGGCGCATCAATATCGGCAACGCCACGCGCGTCACCATCATGGCCGAATTGCTGGGCGGCATGACGGGCATCGGCCACCAGCTGCGCGTTTCGCAAGAGATGTTCCGCATGGACCAAACCATTGTCTGGACGGCGGTGCTGGTGTTGTTCGTGATCCTCAGCAACCAGGTCTTGAGCGGCTTCGAACGGCATTTCCTGTCGTACCGGGGCCAGGACGGAGTACGCGGCGATGTCTAAGGCCATTGAATTCGTGCACGTGGAAAAGCGCTTCGCGAAGCGGCACCAGGAAGCGGCGATCGCAGACTTGAGTTTCTCCGTCGAGGCGGGCGAACACGTCTGCATCGTGGGCCGGACGGGCTGCGGCAAATCGACCACTGCCAACCTGGTACTGGGCCTGGCGCAGGCAACGGCCGGCCTGGTGCGCGTATTGGGCGTCGATCCCCACCGGGACTTCAACGAGCTACGCGGGCGCATAGGCTGCGTATTCCAGACTGACCGCCTGCTGCCGTGGCGCACCGCCCTCGAAAACGTGCTCATGCCGTTGGAAATCCTGCGCCGCCGGTCGCCCGAGACCGAGGCCAGCGCCGTCGAGATGCTGCGCAAGGTCGGGCTCGCGGGCTATGAGCACGCGCATCCCCAGCAGTTGTCCGGGGGCATGCGCCAGCGCGTGGCATTGGCGCGTGCCTTGATCACGCGGCCCGAGGTCATGATCGTGGACGAAGCCTTCGGCGCGCTCGACGAAGTCACGGCGGCCGCCCTGCGCAGCGATTTCCAGAGCATCGCCAAGGCCCACGGGCAGACCGTGCTCCAGATTACGCACTCGCTCGAAGAAGCCCTGGGCATGGCCGACCGCATCCTCGTGTTCGATCGGCCCGGCCGCGTCGCCGGCGAGTTTGCCAAGCACCAATGGGAAACGCCGGCACAGCGCCAGGCCGTCAAGCAGATGCTGCGGACCTTGATCGCCGGTGGCGCGGACGATCCCATTTCCGCGCGTGGCTTGGCCGCAGTGCCTAAGGCTGCCTGATGTCGTCCACGGTTGCTTCCGGCGAGGCGCGCGCCGCCAGTCTTTCGCCGCTCACGCGCCGCACGGCGTGGATCGTTTCCTCCATCTTCTTCGTCGAGCAGCTCGATGCCACTAGCGTGGCCTCGGCGCTGCCCGCCATGGCCGTCGATCTGGGCAGCGATGCCGTCACCTTGAGCGCGACCATCACGGCATACCTGCTGGGGCTCACGCTGCTCATACCGCTCAGCGGCCGCTTGGCCGACCGCTATGGCGACAAGAAGGTATTTTCCGGCGCGATCTGGCTCTTCCTCCTGAGCTCGCTCGCGTGCGGCCTGGCGCCCAACGCCGCCGTCTTGATCGCATTGCGCTTCGTCCAGGGCATGGCTGGGGCCTTGATGGCGCCCGTCGGGCGCCTGATCGTGCTGCGCACCGCTGCCAAGCACGAGATCGTCGAAGCCATGGCCCTCGTCATCCTCCTGGCGATGATCGCGCCTATGGTGGGCCCATTCCTGGGCGGCCTGCTGACCACCTATGTGGGGTGGCGCTGGATATTCTGGATCAATGGCCCCCTGTGCCTGGGGGCACTGTGGTTGGTGTGGCGTTTCTTGCCGGCCACCGAGGGCAAGCCGGGCGGACGCTTCGACGTGCGCGGCGCACTGTTGACGGGCGCAGGGTTTGCCAGCCTGACATGGGGCCTGGTGACCTTGGCCGAAGGGCGGGGCACGCTGCACTGGGCACTCGTCGCGCTCGCGGCCGGGGTGGCGACGCTGGCGGTATACGTACGTCATGCGCGCCGCGTGGCCGAACCGGTGCTCGCGCTGGCGCTGCTCAGGGTGCGCAGTTTCCGCGACGCCATGGCCGGCGGTTCGGTTTTCCGCATCGCGGTGGGCGGCGTGCCGTTCCTGTTGCCCGTGACCCTGCAGCAACGCGACGGCTACAGCCCGCTCGAAGCTGGCCTGGTCGTGCTCCTGCCTGCCGTGGGAGGATTCGCCATGAAATTCTTCAGCGCGCGCATCCTGCGGCGCATGGGATATCGCAACGGGTTGCTCCTGCATGGCGTGCTCGCCGCCGCTTGCCTGGCGCTGGCGGGCATCATTCCGCCGCAGGGCGCGTTGGCGTTTTATGCGATGGCACTGTTGGGGTTCGGGTGGGCAAGGTCCCTGCAAATGAACGCGTACGGCACCTTGGCCTATGCCGACGTGGCACGCCCGCAGCTCGCCGCCGCCACGAGCTTCTTTCTCGCCATCCAAAACCTCACCGTCGCCATCGGCGTCGCTGCCGCGGCGCTGCTGCTCAAGGGCAGCGCTTCGCTCGGGAGCTTGAATCCCGGGCAAGCCTATCCATGGACCTATGCCGTGCTGGCCGCGATCGCACTGGCCAGTGTGGGCATGACGCTTGCCATGCCGCGCCAGGCCGGCGCGCACTTGCTGCAAGGCGATCGCAATCGATAAGGAGTCAACCCATGTCTGTCGCAGCCGCTTCTACCGTCGCTTCTCCCTTCATCCCTGCCGCGCGACTGGTTGTCGCGCTCGCCGCGCCGGAGCGTCGCGTCACGCCCGTGTACGTTGCGGCCGAAGCGCATGCCCAACCGCCGGCGGGATTGATTCCCGGATCGGTGGAAACCTCGTTGCCCGTGCACTATGCGGCGCCCGGCAACCCCGCTGAAGGTCGGCTACCCCTGCCGTCCCGGGAAGCCGTGCTGGCCTGGGTTGCGCAGGCCGAGATAGACCGCGACGCCGGCATTGTGGTCTATGACGCGGCAAACGGCACGGCGGCTGCCCGCGCCTGGTGGGTATTGACCTGGGCGGGGCTGCCCAAGGTGCGCATCCTCGACGGTGGCCTGAAGGCCTGGCGTGCTGCGGGCGACGCCGTTGCCGAGACCGAGCCGGAGAGCGCAGCCGCATTGCCCGCCCTGCAGGGCATCGGCACCGAAGAGATCGCTGCCAACCCCCAAGCCTTCCGGCTCATCGATGCGCGTTCCGCGGCCAACTATGCGGGCGACGGCGTGCAGCCCTCGCACTTGCCCGGCGCGGTCAACAGCCCGGCCGGGCAATGGCAGGATGCCGAAGGGCGCCTGCTGCCGCGCGAGCGGCGTCTCGAGCTGGCTCGCGGCCTCGGCCTGCTCGACGCCGACGCCCCACCCGCCGTCGCCTACTGCGGCTCAGGCGTCGCCGCCGCATACCTCATCGCCGCCGTGCAAGACTTGGGCATCCAGCCCGCCTTGTACGCCGGGTCATGGAGCGCCTGGTCTGCCGACCCGGCGCGCCTGGCGGCCAGCGCCGCGGCCTGATGGCCGAGGCCGAGCCCGCGCATTTTCCATTACAATCCGGCCTTCTGCCGGTGTAGCTCAGTTGGTAGAGCAGCTCACTTGTAATGAGAAGGTCGAGGGTTCGATTCCTTTCACCGGCACCAGCCAAATCGGGCAGTTAGGGAGGGATTCCCTAGCTGCTTGTCCCCCCATCTCCTTTCCTTCCAGCGATATTGCGCGTCAGGCGCTGTCCAGCAGTTGCGGCCGACGCGGTTCCCGGGCTCACCCGGTCTTACTCCTGGACGGCAACGAGCAGCACGGAAGCGGGCTGTTTCCCGATGGACGTGATCTTGTGGGGAATCGTGGATCGGAAATGCGCACAGTCGCCTGCATTGAGGATTTCCTCCCGTTGCGCCAGCTGCAGCCGCACGCAGCCCTTCAGGACGTACAAGAGCTCTTCCCCCTGATGATGGCTCATTGGATGGTTCTTCAGCGGTTCTTCCGTGGGGCTGAGGACGAAGGCAACGAGTTTGTGATCAGGCAAGGAGCCTGACACGACCCTGGGCTGGGGCGGCCATTGCCCAGGAGGTTGGTTCTTGGGGGCCCGGTGGACACTGACGAACTCGTCGTGCGACGAAGTCGAGAATAGTTCCTCGACGCCGACCCCGAGCACCTTGGCAATTCTCAAGGCTGCCGCCACAGACGGCATCGACAATCCACGTTCGAGCTTGGATAGGTAGCTGCGGGTGAGCTCGGCACGTTGCGCCAGCTCTTCCAGCGTCAAGCCTGCCTGGACGCGCAAAATTTTTAATTTCACTGACATATCGCCTTTTTATGACACTTGTGTCCTGACGACAACTTGTGTCATGATGATCGTGCCGCTTCTCTTCCTTTGCCTGCGGCAATTTGATCTGGAGGTGTGTATGCCACGATTATCCCGTTTTGCCGTGCTAAGGCGGTTCGCGGCACTCCTTGTCTTCGCCTTGGCCGGACAGCCCGCCCAATCCGCCGCCCAAGCATATCCGGTCAAGCCGATACGCCTGATCATTCCGTTCGGTGCGGGGGGAATTACAGACGTGGCCGGCAGGTTGGTGGGCCAGTACCTAGGCGAAGAGCTCAAACAGTCCGTCATTATCGAGAATCGTCCCGGCGCCGGCGGGTCTATCGCGGCCCAGGCGCTCGCCCAAGCGCAACCCGACGGCTATACATTGCTCTTGGGAACCGTCGGCACGCAGGTGGTCAACAAGATGCTTTATCGCAAGCTGAACTACGATCCCGCTGCGTTCACCACGGTTTCGCTGGTCAGCAATTCGCCTTACGTGCTGGCTGTCGCTGGCATTCCGGACGTCAACGATCTCCAAGGGCTTGCGCAGTATGCCAGGGCGCGCCCGGGACAACTCAATTTCGGCTCGGCCGGAAACGGCAGCTCGCCTCACTTGGGCATTGAGCTCTTCAAGTTGACGACCAAGACCGACATCCAGCACATCCCCTACAAGAGTGGGGCGGAGGCCGTCAATGCGGCCATCAGTGGGCAGGTGCAGATTGTCATTGATGCGCTGCCCGTGATCCAGCCGCACGCGAAAGTCCAGCGCCTGAAGATGCTGGGCTTGGCCGCCAATAAACGCAGTGCTGCGGCCCCAGACTTGTCCACCAGCGTGGAACAGGGGATGCCCGACTTTCAGATTGGGTCTTGGAATGCCCTCGTCGCACCGCCCGGAACGCCGGCCTCCTACGTTGAAACGCTCGTTTCCGCCTTGGACCGCGCTCTCAAGCGGCCGGAGGTAATTGCGCGCCTTGGCGAGATGGGCATCGAAACCTTGCCTACCGGGACCGCTGCCTATCGAGCCCACGTGGACGCCGAAACGAAGAAATGGTCCAAGGTGATCGAAGCTGCTGGTACCAAGCTCGATTGACTTGGAGACTGCATGGATTCTCCGATGAAGCTCTACGATACGCTGCGCTCTGGAAATGCCTGGAAAGTGAGGCTGATGGCGAGTTTGCTCGGCATCCCCCTACGACGCCACACGTTCTCCATCGATCGAGGGGACCTGGCAAAACCAGAGTTTCTCGCCATTGCCCCGCTAGGGCGAGTACCAGTGCTGGAGCTGCCGGATGGGGAGCGGATTGCGGAGTCTGCGGCCATCCTTTTTTATCTGGCAAGAGACAGCCAGTGGTGGCCGGAAAACAAGCTCGAACAGGCGCAGGTGTTGAGTTGGCTATCCTTTGAGCAAGACGTCCATATGAAGCCTCTCGCTCACCTGCGCCTTCACTTGGCCCTGAGGCGGGATCGGCGCCCGGAAGACCCCGAGTGCATACAGTGGGCGCGCGAAGCTCAGGTTGCGCTCGATCTGCTCGAAGGTCAGTTGCGCCGCCAGGGCGAGCATGCGTGGGTCGCCACGATGGCAAGGCCGAGCATCGCGGACATTGCGCTGTATCCATATACCTGCATGGCCCCCATGGGGGGCATTGTGCTCGAAGATTATCCCGCTATACGGACGTGGCTGTTGAAAATTGAGGCATTGCCAGGATATGAAGCGCTGTTTCCGGGCGACCGAACGCGCAATTTTTCTGTAGCAGAACAACCTTGAGTAGTTCATGACGATGAATACAACCGACACTTTTCAGCTCGACAAAGCGACGCTGGTCGAGCAATCGAAGAGCCGCATGCAGGAGGTGCTGCCCGACAGCAAGTACAACCTGAGACAAAAGCTCGCTCTCACGTGCCGTATCCTGTTCGACAACGGCCATGACTCAGGCCTGGCAGGCCAGATTACGGCGCGGACGAATACGCCAGGCGAGTTCTACACTCAACGGCTCGGACTCGGTTTCGATGAGATTACTGAAGACAATCTGCTATTGGTCGACGAGAATCTCAACGTGCTGGAAGGAGACGGCATGCCTAATCCGGCCAATCGTTTCCACTCCTGGATCTACCGCGTGCGGCCGGATGTTAACTGCATCATTCACACTCACGCAGCCTACACAGTGGCCTTGGGCATGCGCGAGGAGCCGCTCGTGGTTTCACACATGGATAACTGCGTTTTGTATGACGACGTTGCGTTCGTCGCGCAGTGGCCGGGGATTCCTGTGGGCAATGAGGAAGGCGAGTTTATTGCCAGCGCCTTAGGGGATAAACGGGCGCTACTGCTTTCGCATCATGGCCTTCTGATCGCAGGCAGGTCGGTGGAGGAAGCCTGCATTCTGGCCATTGCTTTTGAACGTGCCGCCAGGGTGCAATTGCTGGCCGGAGGGGCGGATCGCATCAAACCGATTGATCCGGAGCTCGGTAGGGAGGCGCACGATTGGATCTTGGGGCCGAAGCGCAATGCAATCGCTTTCGACTACTACGCCCGCCGCTCGTTGAAGCTCGAGCGCAATAAGGATTGCCTTTCTACCCCGGTCTAGCGCTGGTGGCGGCCTGTGCGCATGGTTCAGTCGTGCGAACGACCACGTCCGTCGCCGGCCCCATATCCGGCACCTGGTTTAACCGCGAACCACCCCTGAGGCAGTACTCAATTCCTTTCGAGGTGGTCCGCGCCAAAGGGCTTTGCCTTTATTCGTTCTTCGCCTTGCTTTTCACGATCTTCGCCAACTCGCCCCAGCGTTTGAAGTCGGCCTGCATCGTCGAGGCGAGCTTCTCCCCTGGTTCAGGCTTTGCCGTCAGGCCTTGCTTGTCGATGACGCTCAACACGTCGGGGGTGGCCATTGCCTTTGCGACTTCTGCATAAAGCGTGTCGATGAGTTCAGGCGAGGTACCCGCCGGCGCGAACAAGGCAATCCATGCGGTATCGAGATTCGCGCCTTTGACACCTTGTTCTTCAAAAGTCGGGACTTCGGGCGCATATTTCACGCGGTCGCTCTGGGCGATGCCGAACAGCCGGACTTTGCCTGCCTTGGCGTAGGGCAGTGCGAAGTGCAGGGGGACCATCATCATGTCGATTTGGCCGCCTATCACATCGGTGACCGCGCCAGCGGAACCCTTGTACGGAACGTGGACCATGCTGGTTCCCGTGCCGGATTGCAGCAGTTCCATGCCGATGTGCTGCGGGGTACCAGTGCCGGGTGAGGCGTACGTGTATTTGCCGGGATTGGCCTTCAAGGTGCGTATTGCTTCGTCCAGCGTTTTCGCAGGGAATGACGGGTTCGCGATGAGCGCGAAGGTAGCGATGGCGAGTTGCCCGACCGGAACGAAGTCCTTGAACGGATCGTAGGGGACGTGATCCTGGAAGTGGACATTGGTGATGATGGTATCGGCGGTCATCAGGAGCGTGTTTCCGTCAGGCGCAGCGTTCGCCACGGCTGCCATGCCGATGGATCCGCTGGCACCTGGCCGGTTTTCTACGACGACGTGTTTCCCTAGCTTCTCGGTTAATTTCGGCCCGATCGTCCGGGCGAGGGTGTCAGCGGCCGTTCCCGGGGTGAACGGAACAACGATCTTGATGATCCGGGAGTTGGGTGTGCCCTGGGCGTGCCCTTCCGCGGAATAAGTCGATCCGATGGCGGCCAGTCCGAGTGCAATGATGGACGCAAGCGTCGCGCGTTTGGAAAAATTCAGTCTCATCTTCCTCTCCGTGCGCTTGCCCGAGGCGATGCCCCGGGGCGCGCAACATGGTTTTGCTTTATACGGTTTCTGCTTGGGCGGGGTCGTACTGCAGGGGTACGGTCAATGGGTCGTAGTTGTAGAGCCAGCTGTTGCGCTCTTTGGTGATGTCCCGCTTTTGGAAGGACTTGCGCATTTCGTCGACATTCTCGATTCGATAGATCCCGCGCATGCCCGCTGATTCATTGACGATGCGGCTGGTGCGGGGAATGCGCGCGCGCTCGTACATCTTTAGCGCTTCGGGCAGGGAGCCGGCCTCGATGATCGCGCGCGTGAGCACTGCGGCGTCTTCGATTGCCATCACTGCGCCCTGGGCCATGTAAGGCAAGGTCGGATGGGCGGCATCCCCGAGCAGGGTGACGCGGTCGGTGCTCCAGTGCGAGGCCGCGGGCCGGCTGTTCAAGGTCCACTGGTAGCATTGGTCCTTGTCGACTGCGTCAATCACTGCCTGGACGATGGGGTGCCATCCCTCGAAGTCTGCCTTGAGCTCCTCCCAGGGGCGCTTCAACGTCCACGATTCATCCGCGGGTTTTTCCCGCGCGACGGCACCTCCGAAGTTCAGCAGCCGGCCGTCCCGCAGGTAATACATCACCGCATGCCGGGTGGGGCCGCACCAAATCGTCGAGACCCGCTCCATGAGGTCTTTCGGAAGGCGCTCTACCGGTACGACTGCCCGCCACGAGATATCGCCCGTGTACGTGACGGGGCTGGGGCCGAGCACCTGGTTGCGCACGACCGATTTGATCCCATCCGCCCCGATGAGCAGGTCGCCGCTGGCGCGGGATCCATCTGCGAGGAGCAGGGTGACGCTGCTGGCATGCTCTTCAAACCCGACCGCCCTGGCGCTGGTACGGACGCAGCGAGGGTTCAGTTCCTGGACCTTGCGCAAGATGATTTCATGAAGATCGGCGCGATGAAGGTGGTAATACGGCGCGCCGAAATTGGCTTCATGGTCTATCAGGGGGAGGGTGGCCATTAGCTCGCCGGTATCGAAGCGCCGGAAGTGCATGGCCTTGGGGCGCACGGCGATCTTCTCGAGTTCTTCGCGCAGGCCTAGCCTAAACAACACCTTCACGGCACTGGGACTGACTTGGATCCCTGCGCCGACCTCGCCCAGTGTTTCGGCCTGTTCATACACCTCGACGTCGAATCCCTCTTTCATGAGGGATGCTGCGGCGACCAGTCCGCCGAGTCCGGCCCCGGCGATCACGATTTTCATGGTTTCTCCTTGGCTTTTCTTGCTCTGTTTCCGAATAGGCTTCAGGCGGCTTTCGCGGACTCCGCCCTAGCCGGGTAAATGGCAACCTCCATCGCACCGATGCCCTGGATCGAGCACTGCACGGTATCGCCTGGCACGACGGGGCCGACCCCGGCGCACGTGCCGGTCATGATGATGTCGCCCGGATAAAGCGTGTAGAACCGAGAGGCCCAGGCTATCTGGCGCCGTATGGGCATGATCATTTGACGTGTATTCGTCTGTTGTCGCAGCTCGCCATTCACCCGGAGGCTCATGTCCAGGGCTTGCGAGTCGGCGATGGCGTCGGCCGTTACCAGCCATGGACCGAGCACCGAATAGCTGTCAACCGATTTACGCATGGAGCGGTCTTCCGGACCGCGCACCGTCATGTCCAGGGCGATGGCGTACCCCGCTATGACATCCAGGGCTTCGTCTTCAGTGACATCGGCCGCCTGTTTGCCGATGATCACGCCGAGTTCGAGCTCGTGGTGTGTCAGGCGTTCGGGGAACCTGACGTGGACGCCGTGCGATGCACCCACCAGGGAAGTGGTTGCCTTCAGGAAGAGCCCTTGTTGCTCGATGCTGCCTTGGTACCGATCTGTGAAGGTCGCTTTGTCGGTGCGCGCCTCCTCGACGTGGTCGTCATAGTTCACGGGCACGCCGATAATCTTGCTCGGGTTCGCCACGGGGCTGAGGAAGCAGGCGTCATGCACCGGCCTGCTGGCTGCAGAAGGCAGTAACCGTTTGGCTTCCGACCGGATCTTCGGCAGATGGGCCACGAGCAGGTCTCCGGGAGGAGCAGGGTAGCGTGCGGGTGGCAGGGCGGCGAGGGCGTCCGTAATATCGTAGACGCGGCCATCTTCAACGACGCCGAGTCGATGGTTGTCGAACCAGCAGATGTTCATAAGCGATGCGTAAAGGGAAGAAGGAATCTCGGTGCAGGCACGGGTGCCCAGGTCAAGCTTGGACCTCTTCGGCAAGAATGCCCAGCCGCCGCAGCACGTCTGCATCAGACACGACGAATAGGCGGGCATCGTTATCCGCGCTCAGGTGCGACACCCAATTGTTCTGCGGGATGATGAAAACATCCCTCGCCTGCCATGTGATCGTGACCTCGCCGATGCGGCTTTCGCCGCGTCCTTCGACAACGGTGCACACCAGGTTCGCGTTCGTCCGGGCGGCAGGGGTGGGCTTGCCCGCGGGCACTTCGATCATCGTGCTCTCCAGGAAGGGCACCGCGCATTCACCGTTCAACGGATTGATATAGCGAACGCGTCGTACGCCGTCGGAGGCCAGTGGGGCGTGCTGGAGCGCCTGGATGGCGTCGGCATATGGATAGCGGAACACCGGCGAGTGGTTGCGGCTTCCGGCGATGTCCTGCGGCACGATATTGGGTGACGCGAATGCCCGATCGTCAGTCGTGACAGGCGGTACGGTAATGGGCCCGGGTTCGAAGGCCACGGTGCCAAGGTATTGGTGCAGCGGGACGTCCAAGACGTCGAGCCAGACGACTGGCTCGGTTCCGTAGTGATAGTGTTCATGCCAGCACATGCCCGGCGTCAGGATCAGGTCTCCGAACTCCATTGGGCAGGGCTTGCCGTCGACCACGGTGACGGCTCCAGACCCCTCGAGCATGAACCGCAATGCGTTCATGGAGTGGCGATGCGGTCGCGCGGTTTCGCCGGGCAGCAGGCACTGCAGCGCAGCGAGCACGTTCCCGCAAGTGAACTCGTCCGCCAGCGACTTCGAGCGCGGGCTCATCATTTGCAGGACGCGTCGCTGGACGGCTGCAGGGGAGGTTTCTTCGAATGCGAGCTGGATGAGGGGACGCGTTTCTGCCCAACGCCAGATATGCGGGGCCAAGGGGCCTGCAGGAGCTTTGTGGGCGTTGGGGCTCTCCCATAGCGGAGCCAGGTGGGCGGACTGCCAAAGCGAGGAAGTCTGGCTGGTAGACTGCTTCATGACTGGATGGGTCTCGCGGTTAAAGATATAGTCGAGCGCCTCATGACTATTCGATGAACGCTGGCAGGCGAGCGCAGGCGTACGGCCTGGACGCTATGCAATGTCTCAGCGACTCGGTCAACGTATTGGCGTGGCTGTGAACGGGCGCGCTCTGCGCCGCATCAGGATTCAGCCGCCGGGGTGATGGGTCTCCGTGATTCTTCTTTCGGCGAGTGTTTGGGATGCTGCGGGAGTATATGGATAGCGAAGGCGGGGATATATAAACGACTTGGCAAACTCTTTTCCAAATCTGGAAAAATAGAATGGATCGTTTAATGGAGATGCGCTTATTCGTGCATGCTGCGGAGCAGGGAAGCCTCTCCAAAGCGGCCGAAATACTCAATATCCCCAATTCGAGCGCAAGCCGAGGGTTGGCGTCGATAGAGAAAAGACTGGGGGTGCGGCTTGTAGACAGGACGACGAGGAATTTCGCCTTGACCGAATTGGGCGAAATTTTTTATCAGCAATGCCAGATGGTCTTGGCGACCGTGGAAGAGGCCGAGGCGTCGCTACACGCGGCACGGGTGGAAATAGCGGGCGTGCTGCGCATCACGGGTTCTACGTCATTCTGCCTCAAGCACATCGTTCCCGTATTGCCGACGTTTACGGAAAAGCATCCCAAGGTGGACGTCCACATCATGGCGGCCAACCGCTACTACGACCTGATCGACAATGGGATAGACGTAGCATTCCAGGTGCGGGACTACACGGTCGATTCGAACATCATCGTCCGGCCATTGGCGCGCGCCCGCCTTATCCTCGCGGCGGCTCCCTCCTACATCGAGCGCCACGGCGCGCCGGCATCCGTGCACGACTTGGCCCATCACAAGATACTCATGTATTCGTATCACCAAGACAGGGATGGACTCCAATTTACGTGCGGCAAAGAAACGGTCCGAGTGGAGGTGAAGCGCCACCTGGAAGCCACTGATGGGCGCATCTTGACCGCGGCGGCACTCCTCGGCCAGGGGATAGTCGTCCAGCCCAATTACGTTCTTCACGATGACATCGTGGCGGGGCGCTTGGTCACCGTTCTTCCGGATTGGCGCCTTCCCGAGATTCCAATCAACATTGCATACCAACGCCGGAAGTTCTTGCCCAAAAAGACCACTGCGTTCATCGATTTCATCGTGCAGCACTTCCGGGAGATGGACTTCGAGCGCCAATGGGAAGAAGGGGGCGGCCCGGCGCATGTAGCGGTTTCGTGATCCGCCCGCCATGCGCCGGTGCCCAGCGACCAGCGCACCCCTGGCGGCTTACGGCCGGCCTTCCGGCTTTCTGGGCGGCCAATTGCTCAGGTAATCCCGGGAAAACTTGACGGCACGCTCCACTTGCTTGCTTGCACATCCCAGGCCGACCAATGCCATGCGCACGCTGGCGTCCATATAGCCTTCGGGATCCTCGACCCCCCGGCCCAAGGCGCCGATCCCGGCGATCGAGGCGCCCATCATGAAGTCCACGGCCTCGTCCAGGCGCTCAAAGTTGAACTGGCCCGTGGCAAGGCCCCGGCGAAGGTCTTCTTGCATGTAGTCGCGCACCAATAGCTTGTCGTTGACAGCGGAGCTGGACCGAGTGACGAACGACGCCCAGATGGGGTCCGCCGCAGCGCGTTTCAGGAACAGCCGGAAGCCGACTGAGAACCGTTGCCATGGCTCCTTGAGTGGGTCGTAAATGGGAAGAATGTCGCGCGTCATCTGGTCGCTCTGCGAGAGCGATAGCGCATGCAGGACTTCGTCCAGGGACATGAAATGCTGGTAGAAGGTGCCGCGCGATACGCCGGCTTCCCGGACGATGTCTTCAATCACGGGCATGCGGCTGCCAGCGGTCGCAAAAACCTTCATGGCGGCGTCCATGAGGCGTGCCCGCATCAAGGCGCGCTTGCGTGCGGCGACCTCGGTGCGGTGGTCGCGTTTGGCGGCGGTATCCCGAGCGTTGTCTCCTGGCATATCGACCTCTGTTTCCAGTGATGTTTTGTCAGTTTGATGAACTGACGTTCTGACGTGGGGAAGATACTGGTTGCTGAGCCCCTGGCCCGATTCTTATATTGCACATCAATGTCATTGTGACATAAACGTCAACATGACACAAACGTCAATATGATGTCGGAGACAGTGATGACCGCAACCGTGAATGCCCCGGAAACGCAGTACTTCCAAGAAGAAGCCGCAAAAAGGTCCACGTTAGTCGCCCGCGCCAAGGCGCTGCATCCGATTCTTTCCAAGAACGCCACGCAAACCGAGAAAGATAGAAGGGTGGTGGAGGAGAATATCCAGGCCCTGGCGGAGGCTGGTCTTTTCAAGACCATGGTGCCCAAGCGGTATGGCGGATATGAGGGGTCGATCCGCACGCATATCGAGGTGACGGCAGCCGTGGCGGAGGCATGCGGCTCCTCGGCCTGGGTGGTGGCCCTGACCAATGTTTGTGCCTGGTTCACCGGGCTGTTTCCCGAGCGCGCGCAGGACGAAGTTTTCAAGAACACTCCGGATGCGCGCGTAGCGGGCGTGTTCTCGCCGTCCTCGGACGTCAAGCGCGTGGACGGCGGCCTGGTCGTTGCCGGGAAATGGTATTGGTCTTCCGGGTGCTTGCATGCCGATTGGGCACTGCTCGGCGTTCGTGAGCAGGACAAAGATGGCGTGCCGCTGAATCAGTACCTCGCCTTGATTCCGATGAGCGAGCTCTCGATCGAAGATACGTGGTTCGTGGCGGGCATGAAGGGTACCGGCAGCAATTGCGTCGTGGCCCAGGAGGTGTTCGTTCCCGAGCATCGGCTGTTGCCCATGATGAAAGCGGTCGAGGGCCAGTACTTGACGCCGTTCGAGGATGAGGTGGCTTACCGCGCTGCGTTCATCCCCGTTGCCGCGCTGGTGCTCATCGGCGCACAACTGGGGCTGGCCCGGGCCGCACTGGCCTATGTGCTCGAAAAGGCGCCGCAGCGGGCGATCGCCTATACCTCCTTCAAGCGGCAGACCGATTCGGTGGCTTTTCAAATTCAGGTGGCCAAGGCAGCGATGAAGATCGAGACCGCGCACCTGCACGCATATCGGGCGGCCGACGACATTGACCAGGCGGCGTTTCGCGGGGAGTACCTCGATTACAAGACCCGTGCGCGGGTGCGTGCCGATACGGGGTATGTCGCCCAATATGCAAGCGACGCCATCAACTTGCTCATGACGGCGCACGGCGCAGGATCTTTCGCCGAATCCAGCCCCATGCAGCGGATCTGGCGCGACTCGAACACCGCCGCCAGGCACGCCATCGTGCACCAACCCGTGGCTGAAGAAATTTATGGCAAAGCGCTGCTTGGCGCCGAGAACACGGTCACGCCTCTCGTCTAACCGCGAGCATGGTGAATTGCCATGGAAAAGACATTTGACTCCGGTTTATTCCGCAAGGTCATGGGCCAATTCGCCACCGGCGTGACGGTCGTGACCTACCTCGCGGAGGGCGAGGTGCGTGCCATGACGGCCAATGCGTTCATGTCCGTCTCCTTGGATCCTCCCCTGGCCGCGATTGCCGTGCGCCGCGTGAGCAAGTTCACCTCGGCGATATCGCAAGGGGATCGGTTCGGCGTGAGCTTCCTAGTGGAAAGCCAGAAAGCGCTGAGCGACCACTTTGGGGGACGCCCCGCTGCAAGCATTGAGCCGCCGTTCGAATATCACGGGGGCATCCCTTTGATACGAGACAGTCTTGCGCAGCTTGTGTTGAGAACCGTCCATGTCCATGAGGCGGGAGACCACCTGCTGTACGTAGGCGAGGTCGAGCACTTGGAACTTGGCAGGGAGCGTCGGCCGCTCGTGTTCTACAGCGGCGGCTACACGCAGATAACGAGCCGCCCGCCCCTCGTTGTCTGGTCAGGTGATGCCGGGTGTTGAGGCGGCAGAGGCAGTGAACAAATCGACATGGATCAAAGGAGGAGGTAAGCCATCATGAATGCACGACACGGAAAAGGTAGGCGCGCTTTCTTGGCGAATAGCGCAGCGCTGATCGCTGCCACGGCCGGGACGTCGTTTCCCGCGCTCTCGGCGAGGGCGGCGGACGCGCCGCGCCGGATTGACGTGCATGCGCATTACCTGCCGGAAAAGTATCGCGCTGCGCTTGTCGAAGCAGGTCACTCGAAGCCTTCCGGCATGCCTGGGATCCCGGCGTGGAGCGTCCAGCAGCATATCGAGATGATGGACCGCAACGGGATCGCGTCATCCATTCTTTCTATCTCCGCCCCGGGCCTGCACTTTGGCGATGATGCCGCGGCCCGCGGCCTGGCGCGCTATGTCAATGAGGAAGGGGCCAAGGCCATGCAGGCCTTTCCCCGGCGCTTCGGCATGTTCGCGTCGCTGCCTTTGCCGGAGATAGACGGCTCGTTGAAAGAAATCGAATATGCATTCGATGTGCTGAAGGCCGACGGCGTCGTCGTTCAAAGCAACCATAATGGTGTCTATCTCGGGGATAAGAGGCTGGATCCGGTTTTTGCGGAACTGGACCGGCGCAGTGCGCGGATTTTCATACATCCCACGAATCCGTACTGCCCGTGCTGCAGCGGCCAGGATCCGGCCTTGCTCCCCCCGATCGGCTATCCGTTTCCCATGATCGAGTTCATGTTCGAGACGACCCGGGCCGTATTCAACCTGATCCTCTCCGGGACGCTGGCGAAGTATCCCAACATCAAGATCATCGTGCCCCACGCGGGCGCCACGATCCCAGTCCTCGCAGACCGCGTGGCGGGGCTTTCTCCAGCCTTGGGCCTGCGAGAGAAGCTGGACGTGCCGCGTTTTTATGCAACGCTGCGCGAGCTCTATTACGACCTCGCGGGGTTTCCGTTGCCGCGCCAGGTCTTGCCATTGCTGCAGATAGCCGATCCGGGCCACATCCTGTACGGCAGTGATTGGCCGTATACGCCGGAAGCGCTGGTCAAGGCGCTGGCCGAACAGTTGGACAACAGTCGTTCGTTGCCGCCAGAGCTCAGCGCGGACGGCATGCGGCGCAATGCGTTGAAGCTATTCCCCAGGTTCGCCTAGTGCCGGTACAAGGGGCCGCACGTACGGTGACCGGCGCAAAGTGGACCCAATAGGAGTGTCTTTCGAAAGATTGAAGGAACCAGACGATGAAACTGCTACGTCACGGCCCCGTTGGGGCAGAGAAAGCCGGCGCCCTGGACAAGCAGGGGCGGATGAGGGATCTGTCGTTGCTCGTGCCCGACTGGACGCCAGAGTGGCTGTCTCCGGAAAAACTGGATGCCATCGCAGCGATAGACCTTGAGCGGATGCCGTTCGTGCCGGAGAACAGCCGCATCGGCACGCCTGTTGCCGGCGTTCGCCAGTTCGTTGCCATCGGGCTGAACTACCGCAAGCATGCCTTGGAGTCCGGGATGGAAATTCCCGATGAACCGGTGGTTTTTGCCAAGGCCATTACGTCGTTGGCCGGGCCGAACGATAACGTCGTGTTGCCCGAGGGCGCTGAAACGGCCGATTGGGAGATCGAACTGGGCGTGGTGATCGGCACGACCGCGCGCCAAGTTTCCGTCGACGATGCGCTCAAGCACGTCGCCGGCTACTGCCTGGCGAACGACGTTTCCGAGCGCGATTGGCAAATCCATCGCAACGGGCAATGGGGCAAGGGCAAGAGTTTCGACGGCTTTGGGCCTCTCGGGCCGTGGCTGGTGACGGCCGGCGAACTCTCCAACCCGCAGGACGTGCCGCTGGAGCTCAAGGTCAACGGCAAGACGGTGCAGAAGAGCAATACAGCAGACATGATCTTCTCGGTCGCCGAGATCGTTTCCTACCTGAGCCAGTTCATGACCCTGCTTCCGGGGGATGTGGTGATCACCGGAACGCCGGAAGGGGTGGGGCTCGGCATGAAGCCTCCCCAGTTCCTGCGGCGGGGGGATGTGATGTCGCTTTCGGGCGGCCCGTTGGGTACGCAGACACAGCGCGTTGTCTGATGTAGGCGCGTTCTTCCTCGATCCGCTCCAGCGGGCGCAGGACTGGCCGGCGCCATGCTGCCCCGGCCCGCGCGAGGGCGCTTCGGGGAATCCAGAAGGAGACATTGATGAGTTTCTCGCATTCTGCTGATAGCAACCTGCTTGCGGTGCACTCAGTGGACGAGTTCGTGTTCAGCGTGCCGGACCTGGTCGTCGCGCGACACTTCTACGAGAACTTTGGCTTGAACGTGCGCGACGAGGAGGATGGCTGGCTGTCCCTGTACACGTATCACCATTCTCATCGCTGGGGTCGCATTGTGCATGACGCTGGAAACCCCAAGCGGCTGCGATGGCTTACCTTCGGCGTTTACCCCCAGGACTTCCGGCGCTTTGCGCAGCTTTTCGCCGAGCGGAATGTGCCTCTCATCACGCCGCCGGCTGGCGCAGGGCGGGATGCCTTGGGCGACGCCTTGTGGGTCCAGGGGCCGGATGGGCTGCCCATTCAATTGCGTGTCGCCGCCAAGTGCTCCCCGTCCGGGTTTGGGCCGAGGGAGTTCCCCCCGGCACCCGGGCTGGGCGGGCGGGCGAAGCCTCGCAGCAAACAGCAGCGCGTACAGCCGCGGCACCTGTCCCATGTGCTGATGTTCACTGCCGATGTGGACAAGGCACGTGAGTTCTACGAGGGCATCCTGGGGTTGAGGTTGTCGGACCGCTCGGGGTCGCTGATTGCGTTCTTGCATACGCCGCATGGGAGCGACCACCATTTGATCGCGCTCGCGAAGTCCGGCGGGGGCGGCTTGCACCACACGAGTTGGTGCGTCCCCTCGATCGATGAGGTGGGCCAAGGCGCCCAGCAAATGGTGCGGGCAGGTTACCGCGAAGGCTGGGGCTTGGGGCGGCACGTCCTGGGGTCGAATTACTTCTATTACGTGCGGGATCCATGGGGAAGCTACGCCGAGTATTCCTTCGACATTGACTACATTGCCGCGGGCCAGGAGTGGCCGGCAGGCGACCACCCGGCAGAAGATTCCCTATACGCATGGGGCCCGGACGTGCCGGAGGAATTCGTGTTCAATGCCGAGATAAACGTTCCGGCATGAATCTGGGGGGCGGGTCATGGGGAGGCGTTTTCCTCCTCCGTTTTCTTGACCCCCCGCACATTCAGCAGGCCTAGCCCCACCTGCAGCGCGATCAAGGCCCACGCCTCATCGTGCAGCCCCCAGATTATCCAGAGGACGTTGCTCAGCAGGAATACCCAGAATCCCAGGTTGCGCCGGTGCTTCTTGCGGGATGCGACGAGCCACGCAGCCGCCAGGGAGGCGGCCATGGCTGGCCATTGGAGAGCATCGATGAGGTCGGGCATGGCGAGTCGGCATGGGCGGCGATGTCCTTGCCCCTCGCACGTTTCGTGCCCGCCGCATGCGGCGAAGCGCCCCTGGCGGGAAGCGAGCCTACCGGTCGGTCGAACCGTTCAATATTGCGGAAATCCGGTCCGCGGTCGTGCGCAGTCTCTCCAAATACCGCTCCACGGCCTGCTCGGGGGTCAAGACCGAGGAAAACCAGGTCAACCCCAGGGTGGCGACGGTGGCGTCGCCTTGCCGGACAGGAATGGCCATGGTGCAGGATTGCTTGCTGTATTCCGGGTCCCTGAGCGCGTAGCCGCGCATGCGCGTGAGCTCGAGGATGCGATCCAGCTCTTGCGGTGCGTGGGCGAGCCGGTCTTCTTCGCGTCCGCTTTGGCGCACGACGCTCAGGATCACCTCGCGTTCTTCCGGCGAACAGAAGGCGAGGTAGGCTCGCCCGAGCGCGCGGCCGACCATGCTTCGCCTCAGGTTGATCGAGGAGTGCAGGAGTGAGAGCGGCGATTGCGGGATGGTGCTGTAGCGGACCACCATCGCATCGACGTCGAACAAGGCCAGGGTCGTGGGCCATTTGATTTCGCGCGTGAGCTCGTCGCACAGCGGCGCTGCGACTTCGATGATGCGCGGACCGTGCACGTAGCCGCAGTTCAGCGAGCTGACGCCGGCGGCCAGGTAGTAGGCGCCGAATCGCACGGATTGGGCGACGAGGCCTTTGGCTTCGAACGTGCGCAGGAGCCGCGCGATGGTGGCCTTAGGGATGGCCGTGCGGCGGTAGAGATCGTCGATGGTGGAGACAGGCTGTCGGTTGAGCGCCTGCAGCAGTTCGATGGCGCGTTCTACGCTCCGGATGCCGGCCTGGGGGCGGGGGGCAGGCGCTCCGGAACCGGGGGATGTCGCGGAAGTCCTCTTGGCGGCAGTCATGCGATGCAGCATACCTGACGCGGCGCGCGGCATCGGCTGTCCGCGCTGCGCGCCGCCATGGCGTTAGTTGAGCTTGAGCCCGTGTTCACGGATGAAGTCGGCAATCTGCTTAGCCTCGCGCCGATATTTATCGGCGAACGCCGTCGCGTCGAGCTTGTCGATCACGATGCCTTCCTTGCGCAGCTTTTGTTGCGTGGCGGGGTTGTCGAGCGCTTGTTGGACGGCGGCATTGATTCGCTGGACGACGTCCGGCGGCGTTCCGGGGGGCGCGAAGACCCCCAGGGCGCCCGCTGCATTGAATCCGGGCGCGCCCTGCTGCGCGATGACCGGCAGATTGGGGAAGTCCGGGCTGGGGTCGGGTGAGCCGATGGCCAAGGCGCGCACCGCGCCGCTCTGCAGGTGGCCTGCAGCCAGCGACGTGGAGCTGAAGATGGCCTGCACGCGCCCGCCCAGCATGTCGGTCAGCATCTGCGCCGCGCCCTTGTACGGTACGGCCGCCATCTTGAGGCCGAACGCGGCGTTCAGGTGTTCCAGGGCGAAGTGATTGGGAGAGCCGATGCCGCTGGTGCCGAAATTGAACTTGCCGGGCTGGCTCCTTACCAGTTGCAGGAACTCATCGAAGGTCTTCGCGGGAAAGTCAGTCGGGACGACCAGCAGCGTCGTGGGCCGGCCCACGGAGGCGACGGGCAGCAAGTCGTTGACCGGGTCGAAGGGCAGGCTTCGGTCGAGCGCCGCGGCGACTTGGAGCGAAGTGTAGGCGGTGAAGAGGATGGTGTTCCCGTCCGGCCGCGTCTTGGCGATTTGCGCGCCTGCGACGGCGCCTGCCGCGCCACCCTTGTTTTCCGGAACGATGGTGCGCCCGAGGATGGGGCCCAACTCACTGGCCAGCTGGCGCGCGACGGTATCGACGATGGCACCGGGCGGATAGCCAATGACCATGGTGAGCGGAGGTGCCGAGGCCGGGCCCTGCGCATGGGCGCCGAATGCGACGGCCAACGTGCCGGACGCCGCGAGGCGGCGAAGCGCTGTGCTCCACCACGTGCATCGGGCGCCAGGGTGCAGGTGTCTGCGACGATCGGGGTTCGGCGGACGGTGCATGGATTGCGTCATGGTTGTCTCCCTGTCGTTGTCGTGGCTGCCGGCCGGGGTTCAGGGCGCCGGCCGGGACGGATCCTCGTAATCTGCCGAGTTCGAAACCCACCCCTTGGCGATGAAGTCCCGCCTGGGCGGCGAGAAGATGTCGATCAGCAGGTGGTAGCCCGCACCCACGCCTTCGGTCGTGTGAATGAGGCCTGGCGGGATGACCAATAGTGAATGGGGTGGGGCCGGCCGGTGTTCATCGTCCCGCCAGAGGTTCGCGTTGGTGCCCCAGGGCGTGCGCAGGTGGTGGATGAAGTGACCTTCGATCGCCAGCGAGCCTTGCTCGAAATCGGCGTGACTGTGCGGGCTCAGCTTGGTGCGGTCGCGCGGGCCGTCGTACTCCACCCAATTGATGCTCAGCGTGTCGGTCTGGAACATCTTGAGGCGCGGGTTGTCTGGTGGCGCGGACACGTCGTCGATGGACACGACGCGTACGCCGCGGGCTCCGGCGCGCAGCCGGAAGGCGGGCGTCGACGGGACGATGCGCGGGTCGTGGGCGCGTGCGTTGAGGTAGTCCGACGCGCGGAGGTCATTCCGGGTGCTTGCGATCAGGATGCCGAGCGCAGGCTCGTGGAGGGTGATCGTGCAGCGTCCCGCGGGGATGATGCACAGCGAGCGTCCCGGTGCCTCGGTCGTGCTGCTGCCGTGTTCGATCCTGGCCCCTGCGCCGGGAAGGAGTAGCAGCAGCTCGTGCGGGCTCTCTGCCGTGCGGGGCTGCGCGTGGTTGATCCATTCCACGCTGAAGTTTTGCGCCCGGCCGACTTGAGGTTCGCCGGCCGTCGCGGCTTCGGGGTAAATGATGAGGTCCGCGTCGGGCGCCATATTGGGATTGGGTGCGTTCATGGCTCGATTCGGGCGTTCGTTTCAAGGATGGGGAGGACTGGGGCGCGGCATCTCGACCAGTTCGCCGACCGTCGCATATTGGGCGCCGCCGAGCCGGGTCAGTGGCAGGGCGCGCGCGACGTCGAAGCGCCCTTGCGCGTCGACGTACTCGTCATCCAGGTGCACGGCGACGATGCTGCCGAATACGACGGAACTATGCGTTTCGCCGCTGCGGGTCGGTTCGATCTCGACGATGCGCAGCAAGCGGCACTCCAGGTGGGCGGGAGATGCTGCAACGCGCGGCGGTGCCACCTTCATGCTCGGCAACTTTTCCAGCCCGGCGAATTCGAACTCGTCGACGCCCGGCGGAAGGTTTAGCGAGGTCTTGTTCATTGCCTCGCGCAGGTCCCAAGTGGCCAGGTTGGCGACGAATTCGCCGGTGGCGCGCACATTGGCCACGGTATCTTTCTCGGGCCGGTCGGCCGCCGCATTGCACGAAAAGATCAGCACCGGTGGAGCGGTCGAGACCAGGTTGAAATGCGAGAAGGGAGCCAGGTTGGCCCGGCCGGCACGGTCGAGGGTACTGATCCACCCTATGGGGCGAGGCGCGACAATGGCATTGAACAGGCCTCTTCGGTAGTCGGTGGCGGTTTCCAGGTCGAGAAACATCGTTGGGCAAACCTCGTGGAGGGAGGGCGCGCGGGCCTTCCCGGATGACTGCGGGTACCGAAAATATAAGGAGAGGCCCCGCGCCGGGCCACGGATTTTTTCCAGCTTTCCTGAGAGCGGAAAGCTTGGGGCCGTACGGTGACGCGCGCTCCAGGCGCGCCGGATAGATCGTCCGGCTCAGGCGTCGCGAGCGCCGGGTAGGCTTTGCTCCACGACCTCTGCAAGCCAATCCATGAAGGCCTGGACCCGGCGCGGCACGTGCCGCCGGTGGGGATAGAGGAGGGTGACCGGCAAGGCCGGCGGGCGCCAGTGGGGCAGGATCTCGACGAGTTGGCCGGTGGCGAGGAGGTCCCGCCTGGGGCTGGAGACGGGCGCCTGGACAATGCCCAGCCCGGCGAGGCAGGCGGCCTCGTAAGCCAGGCTGTTGTTGACGGTGACGACGTCGGCCATGGGAAGGGTGCGCAGCGTCCCGCCTTCCATGTATTCGAAGGCGGCGGGGCCGCCCCCTAGGTCTGCGGCATAGCGCACGAGCCGGTGATGAGCCAGGTCTTCCAGGTTGTGCGGGGTGCCGAAGCGCTCAAGATACGCAGGGGAGGCGAAGTTGGACTGCGGCAGCTCGCCCAGCCGGCGGGCGACCAGCCCGGAGTCTTGTAATGCGCCGACCCGCACCACGCAGTCGAAGCCTTCGCGCACGAGGTCGACGCGGCGATCGGTGCTGCTCAGGTCCACCTCCAGCCGGGGATGGCGGGCGAGGAACTCGGGCAGCCGCGGAATGATTACGCGTGATGCCATCAACAGGGGCACGTCCGCGCGGATCCTGCCCTGTAGTGCAGCAGGCTGCCGCTGGAACAGGCTTTGGACCTCTTCGGCTTCCGCCAACAACGATTGCGCACGCTCGGCCAGCAGGCGGCCATCGTCCGTGATTTGCACGGTGCGCGTGGTGCGGTGGAAAAGGCGCGTGCCGAACTCTGCCTCGAGCCGTTGCACTACGGCCGACACCCGTGCCCGGGTCAGGCCCATCCGGTCCGCCGCCTGGGTGAAGCTGGCGGTTTCGGCAACGTGCAGGAAGATGCGCAGGGCGTCGAGGTCCATTGTCAATCTATTCTGGATAGTGAAGGTGAATTTTGGCGATTTTTGTTGTGATTGTCATCAAATAAAGTGCTTTCCAGGTCAATCACCATGGAGAGCAATGTCATGACTACCTCAACTTCTCGTGTCGCCCTCATCACCGGCGGCAGCCGCGGCCTGGGCCGCAATGCGGCCCTGCACTTGGCCCGCGACGGCGTCGATATCGTGCTGACGTATCGCAGCCGCGGGGACGAGGCCCAGTCCGCCGTGCGCGAGGTCGAGGCCCTGGGGCAGCGGGCCGTTGCATTGCAGCTGGACGTCGGCCAGTCGGGCAGCTTCGCCGAATTCGCGGCACGCCTGAAGCAGGTCTTGCAGAGCGTGTGGGGCCGCGGGCAGATCGACATCCTGATCAACAACGCCGGCATGGGAGGTTACGCGAGCTTCGCCGAGACAACAGAGGCCGAGTTCGATGACCTGATGGCGGTCCATTTCAAGGGACCTTTCTTCCTGACCCAGGCCCTGCTGCCGTTGATCGCCGACGGGGGCCGCATCTTGAACGTGTCGTCGGGCTTGGCGCGCTTCGCATTGCCCGGCCATGCAGCCTATGCAGCGATGAAAGGCGCCGTTGAAGTGTTGACGCGCTATTTGGCCAGGGAGCTGGGGCCGCGGCGGATTGCGGTCAACGCCATCGCACCGGGGGCGATCGAGACGGACTTCGGAGGCGGCGCCGTCCGCGACAACAAGGCGCTCAACGACTATGTCGCCTCGCTCACGGCACAGGGGCGAGCCGGCCTGCCCGATGACATTGGCGCCGCGGTTGCCGCGCTGCTGAGGCCGGACAATGGCTGGATGACGGGGCAGCGCGTGGAGGTGTCGGGCGGGATGTTGCTGTAGGCCCGCCCGGGCGACGGGTTAGGGGGCGGCCCGGCTTTCCGCGCCAGGGGGCAACGCTGCAGCGAGCGCGTCCTTTTGCTGGGCTTGTTCTGCCGGAGCGCAGGCTGCCAAGGCTTCGGCGAGCGTGCCCACGAGGTTCTCGCGCCCGATCAAATCCACGATCATCGCCTTCTCGAGCTTGCCCCGGACGCGGCTGTTCGCCTCGCTCAGCATGACACGCACGCCGCGCCGCTGCATGTCGCGTATGACACCCTCCAGTGTCTGCAGGCCGGTCACGTCGATGAACGGTACCCAGCGCAGCCGGATGATCAGCACACGCGGGTCGGTGTGGGTGGAGGCGAGGGCTTGTTGGAAGTTCTCGACCGCGCCGAAGAAAAGCGGTCCTTCCACCGCGTAGACGAGTACACCCGGCGGCGCATCTCCGGCGTTCGACGCAATCAACTCGCGGCGGAGCTCGTCATCGCCGACCTGCTGGACGCCCACGCTGGCCGCCATGCGGCGTAGGAAGTGCAGCGTCGCGAGAATGACGCCGATGTTGACTGCCACGACCAGGTCGGCGAAGACAGTCAGGCCGAAGGTCACGAGCAGGATCACGACATCGGCGCGCGGGGCGCGGCGCACCATTTTCACGAAATGCCGGGCCTCGCTCATGTTCCAGGCAACGACGAACAGGATGGCCGCCAGCACGGCGAGCGGGACATGTTCGGCGAGCGGCGCCAGGAACAATACGATCAGCAGCAGCGTGAGCGCATGCACGATGCCGGCGAGCGGACTGTTGCCACCGTTGCGGATGTTGGTCGCTGTGCGGGCAATCGCGCCGGTTGCGGCGATGCCGCCGAACAGCGGCGCGGCCAAGTTAGCAATGCCTTGGCCGATCAGCTCCTGGTTGGAGTTGTGGCGGGTGCCGGCCATGCCGTCAGCCACCATGGCCGACAGCAGGGATTCGATGGCGCCCAGCATCGCGATCGCGAAGGCGGGGCCGACTAGCTCGATCACCCTGGGAAGCGTGACTTCGGGCAGCGTGAGCGAGGGCAGGCCGGTGGGGACACCCCCGAAGGCAGTGCCGATGGTCGCGACGCCTTCGAACTTGAATGCCGCCATCAGCACCGTGGCGAGTACGAGGGCGACCAAGGGTGCGGGTACCCGGCGCAGGGGCCGGATTTTGGGAGAGACGATGAGCACCGCCAGGCTGAATAGCGCCAGCGCCGTGGTGGGTAGGTGGAGCTGGGGAAAGGCAAGGATGAGATGCCACAGTTTTTGGTGGAAGTGATCCCCGGTGACGGCTGGCAGCCCGAAGAAATCTTTCCACTGTCCCACCCAAATGATGACGCCTATGCCCGCCGTGAAGCCGACGATGACGGGCGCGGGGATGTACTTGATGACCGATCCCAGGCGTGCCACGCCTAGCAGAACCAGGATGCCGCCGGCCATGAAGGTTGCGATCTGCAGGCCGCTCACGCCGTGTTTGGCGACGATGTCCGCAAGAATGACGATGAAGGCGCCGGTTGGCCCGGCGATCTGCAGGCGGCTGCCCCCGAATATGGAGACGGCCAAGCCCGCCACGATGGCGGTGTAGAGCCCTTGCTCCGGCTTGACGCCGGATGCGATGGCGAATGCCATGGCGAGGGGCAGGGCCACCACGCCGACGATAACGCCGGAAATGATGTTGGGCAACCAGTTCTGGCGACTGAGCAAACCGGCCCGATGGGCCTCGAGCAGAGCAATCACGATGGTTCTGGCAAGAATAGGTGGACTCCACGCGCCCAAAAGGGCGCGGCCCTTTATTGCGTGATTGTAAGACTAAGGTATGCGCCGGGCTTGGAACGGGTATGCGGCTTGCTGCCGTGTCTGCTCCAGGCGACGCCTTGTGCCAGCCGCCGTCCATGAAGGAGGTTTAGCCATGCCTGCCAAATCCAAAGCCCAGCAGCAGGCCGCCGGCATCGCGTTGGCGGCGAAGGAAGGCGAAAAGAAAGTCGCCGATTTGAAGGGGCCGGCCAAGTCTATGTATGAGTCCATGAGCAAGAAGGAACTACGCGACATGGCGGCCACCAAGACCAAAGACAAGCCCAAGCACAAGGGCGAGAAGGCCTGAACGCATCGACTGGAAAAACGTCCGCGGGACGTTTCCCGGAATAAACGCTTGATCCAACGACGCGCCGTTCGCGCTGCCTCGGCTCCATGTGTGCAGGGAGAGACGGCATAAAAAAAGTTCATCGCAGAATAACGTGGAGCGATCCGAATAGATTTCGTACTCTTGAGGCC